>ERZ791934.16-NODE-16-length-229184-cov-4.457969_pt1 | contig 229184 bp, 194 predicted proteins | sample MGYA00510125_ERZ791934 | MGnify/ENA primary metagenome ERZ791934 (study PRJEB30046, sample SAMN00993240) | human gut metagenome | study: EMG produced TPA metagenomics assembly of the A metagenome-wide association study of gut microbiota in type 2... | reverse complement strand
TTATGATAATAACTATAACAGACCGCGGTTTCTAATAACGAATGATTCACCTTAGTGATTGGAGGTAGGGATATGCTTTACACGGAAATATGTAATGCCGTATGGATGTTTTTATGGGTGGGGCTGCTGCTGCTGGCAGTTATATTCCAATGTCTTGTATTTATGAAGAGGGCATGGAAGCATGCGCTTGAACTTGGGCTTCAGCCGGCACAGATTAAGAAGGGGCTGACAACGGGAATTACCATCAGCATCATGCCGACGCTGCCTGTGCTGCTGGTGCTGCTGTCTTTGATGCCGCTTCTGGGAACGCCGCTTCCATGGCTGCGGCTTTCTATTATAGGCTCGGCCTATTATGAGACATACGCGGCATCGACGGCTCTGGAGTGCGTGGGAGAGACCTTGCAGGTCAACGGATACAGTGTTGTCGGATGGGTTGCGGCCGCCTGGGTCATGACGATCGGAGGCAGCGCCTGCGTGTTATGGTCATCCCTGGCAATCAAGCCGATATCCATGATTTATGAAAAAGCGGAGAAAGTGGATATGAAGCTGGTGCTTTCCATCGGAAGCGGATGTCTGGCAGGCGTTATGGCATACGTATCTGTATCTTATGGATTCAGCGCTATGTCCACAAAAGGCGTAGTTTTCTGCATCAGTTTCGCTGTAGGGGCAATTTTGGTATTCATCCATAATAAGCGGCCGAAAGCCAGGTGGCTGTCGGATTACCTGATGACCATCAGCATGCTGGTTGCAATGGCTGCCGCCTGCTTCATCTTTTAAGAAAGGAAGTGCATCATATGAAACAAAACGGATATCAAAGCTGGATACATAAGTTTGGAATTATTTCAAGTCTTTTGCTGTTTGTAGGAATGACCGCATTTCCGATCGTAGTAAGCGCGGTATATGGCATATGGCCGGACTTTAAGACATTATGGCCCGGATTTGTGGCTGTCATCTTGTTTATGGCGCCATACTGGCCGGCGGAGACCATCGGATATATGTCAGTAATGGGGCCAGGCGCTTTGTATATGTCCTATATTACGGGGAATGTAACGAATCTGAGAATGCCGGCTACCGTTGGCACCATCAATTCCCTTGGCATTAAGCCCAATACGGATGAATGTCACACGATGGCGATCATCGCCTGTGGAGCGTCCATTATCACCACCGTGGTTATCGTGGCTCTGGGAGTCGTGATCGCGGCGCCGCTTGCCCCGGTTCTGGAGTCCCCTGTGATCCAGCCGGCGTTTGATTATGTGGTTCCCGCACTGTTTGGAGGCCTTGTGGCACAGACAATCCTGAAAGGAAAGAAACAGTTCCTGTTTTTCCTGGCGCCTTTGGCCATCTGCCTGTTCTTCTGCTACTTTACGACTATGAACAGCGCGTATTATATGCTGATAGCCATTGCAATATCTGTGGTCATATATGTAGTCGATTATAAGAGCGGAAAGAACAAAGGGAAGGAAGAAGCTAATTCATAGTAAATGTTTTGAAAAGGAGAAGAATATGGATAAATTAACCTATATTATTTGTGGAAAATTATATAATGGAATCGACGCAGAATTTAAAGAGAACTATAAGATCTTGGTAAAAAACGATTTGATAGAAGCCGTAGGGCCGGATATTCCGCAGCCAGAGTCGGCAGAGGTCATTGACCTTTCGGATGCCACGGTCACGCCGGGAATGATCGATGCCCATATGCATATGGACTATATTGACTGGCATACCATTCGGGAAGAAGTCTACACTACCTCGGAAGAGGCTAAGACGCTGGCAATCGTAAGAACTGCGCAGAAGACCTTATCAAGAGGTTTTACGACGGTCAGGCATCCGGGCGGAATCACATCCAACGGACTGGGGGTCCTGGATGTAAAGAGGGCGATCGAAAATGGATATATTACAGGTTCCAGAATTGTAGCGGCACCGAGGTTCTTATGCGGAGCAGGAAGCCACGGCGACCTGTCACAAGGATTTTCAAGGAATCCGGAACTGTCCAATATGCTGCAGAACATCCGGCTTACGCTGGGAGCAGGAAAAGACTTTTTTGTCAATGCCGTTCGGGAAGAGATTAAGTATGGCGCGGACTTCATCAAAATTATGGCTACAGGCGGATTCTTTACTCCGAATGACAACCCATCCCAGCAGCAGTTAAATGATGAAGAACTTCAGGCGATCATGAATACCGCCCATGAATGGGGCAAGACGGTAACTGCCCATGTATACAGCGTGGATCATATGCAGAAACTGATCAAGTACGGAATTGATGGCATGGAGCACTGCTCTTTGATGGATGAAGAGACGGCCCAGATGATAATTGATCATGATGTCTATGTAGTTCCTACCTTCTGTCCGTATGAGGAGGCCGTGCACTATGATCCTGTGATGATACAGACCAAGCAGAAGGAATACAGGATCAAGCTGGAATATTATAAGGATGCTCTTCAGGCAGGACGTGAAGTAATCAAGAACTGCAAGTGCAAGCTTGGGTATGGAACAGATATGGTTGCGACCCACCAGAACTATGAGAGCGGATACGAGTTCAAGGCATGGATGGAAAGCGGGATGGGAACCTTTAGGACGCTGCATGCCGCGACCCAGGTGAATTCCGAGATCCTTCAGCTGGAAGATAAGATTGGCACGCTTGAGCCGGGAAAATATGCGGATATCGCTGCATGGAAGAGAGACTTGATGACAGATCCATATGCGCTTCTTGACTGTGCTTTTGTCATGAAGGAAGGAGTCGTATATCCGACGGAACGCTGCGAAGAACTGACGGATTAGAAAAAGTTACGTTTTTAGTGGCATTTCCCCTTGAAAGAGATGTATAATAAAGATAGATAATAGTCGTTGTTATAAAGTCTTCTGGAAAGGGAGGGATCGGTATGGCAGAGCATAAAATAGTTACGATCGGCCGTCAATTTGGCAGCGGTGGGCATGAGATTGGCAATCGGCTGGCTACACGGCTTGATATCCCGCTGTATGACAATAATCTGGTGAGGATGGTAGCCGAGAAACTGGATATCCGGGAGGAGACCGCGCAGGCCGTGGATGAGACGACGCTGAACAGTTTCCTGGCAGGCTATGTGATTGCGCCGATGGAGTACTCCACTTATATCAATGCCACGGAATACATACAGCCGCTTAGCGAGCAAGTGTATGAACTGCAGTGCGAGATTATCCGCAAACTGGCTGAGAGAGGATCTTGCGTCATTGTCGGGCGCTGTGCGGACTTCGTGCTAAGAGATAATCCTAATTTAATCAATGTCTTTATCTGTGCAGATAAGGAAGACCGGATTAAGAGGATTGCACAGCGGTATGACCTGTCGGAGCGTAAGGCAACGGACCGGATCAAGAAGATTGACCGTGAGCGCAAGTACTATTATGAGTCCCATACAGGACTTGACTGGGGAAGCGTGCAGGCGCATCAGATGCTGCTGAATGCAAGCCGGCTTGGCATGGAGAAGACGGTAGATATATTAGAAGAACTGTATAAAGGCTGGTAGTCTTAGGATGTACGAGGGGCGTAGTATTTGGATGAATACTACGCCCCTGCTTGCATTTGGATGAATTGTAAATTAGCATAAGCTAGGGAAAAGGAGTGGATATTATGGCAATAGAAGCAGGCTATATGGTACCGCATCCTCCGCTGATCATTCCAGAAGTAGGACGTGGGGAAGAAAAACGAATTGGCGCTACCATAGGGGCATACCAGAAAATTGCAGATGAGATTGCGCAGATAAAGCCAGAGACGGTGATCCTTATCTCGCCTCATAGCATCATGTACCGGGATTATTTTCACATATCTCCGGGAGTGCGTGCATATGGAGATATGGGGGGATTCGGGGCGCCACAGGTTTCAAGGGAAGTTGTCTACGATCAGGAACTGGCAAGAGAGATCGAGCGGCTTGCCTCCTTGGAAGGCTTTCCGGCAGGCACCAAAGGAGAGCGTGATCCCAGGCTTGATCATGGCACGATGGTGCCGCTGTACTTTGTCAGCCAGGAATGGCAGGATTATATGCTGGTTCGTATCGGCTTATCAGGACTTTCTTTAAAAGTACATTTTATGCTGGGAAGATATATCCGGCAGGCGGTAGATAAGATCGGCCGGCGTGCCGTGCTGATTGCCAGCGGAGATTTGTCCCACAGATTGCGAAAGGAGGGACCTTATGGATTTTGTGAAGAAGGGCCGGAGTATGACCAAAAGATTATGGAGGTTATGGGGAGCGGAACATTTGAGCGACTGCTGGAATTTGACGAGGGTTTCCTGGAAAGGGCGGGAGAATGCGGTCACCGGTCTTTTACGATATTGGCCGGCGCGCTGGAAGGATTGGATATCGTGCCGGAAAAACTCTCCTATGAAGGGCCGTTTGGCGTAGGGTACGGCGTCTGCAGCTTCTGTGGGCGGGCAAAAGACCCTTATGTGGCGCTTGCGAGAAAGTCCCTGGAAACCTATATCCGCACAGGCGAAGCGATGGAGGTGCCAGAAGGCCTCCCGGAAGAGATGCTTAAGAATAGGGCCGGAACCTTCGTTTCCCTGAAAGAGGGAGGAAGGCTTCGCGGATGCATCGGGACGATACAAGGCGTCCAGACCTGCATTGCCAGGGAGATCATCGAGAACGCCATAAGCGCCGGAGTCCATGACCCCAGGTTTCCTCCGGTGATGGAAGAAGAACTAGGCAATCTGACGTATAGCGTGGATGTATTGGAAGAGCCAGAAGAAATCGATTCTCCCAAATTCCTGGATGTAAAAAGATATGGCGTGATCGTAAGCAAAGGTTTTCGAAGGGGACTTCTGCTGCCGAATCTGGAAGGCGTGGATACGGTAGAAGAGCAGATTGCGATAGCCAGACAAAAAGCAGGAATCCGGGAAGACGAGGAAGTAAAGCTGGAGCGCTTTGAAGTAGTCAGGCACAAGTAGAAGGATTGGGGGTTAAAACATGAAGCAAGTTTGCCAGGTATGTAATAATTACTGTGAATTGGAAGAGGGGCAGGCAGGAAGATGCCGTGCCAGAAGGAATATAAATGGAAAGATCGTGTCTGAAAATTATGGGAAGATTACTTCCATGGCTCTGGATCCTATTGAGAAGAAGCCTCTGCGGCGTTTCTATCCAGGGAGCCAGATCCTGTCGGTGGGAAGTTATGGCTGTAATCTGAATTGTCCGTTCTGCCAGAACTACGAGATTTCTTTCAGTAACGGGAGGGATGTGCATATTGTGGATGTTATGCCGCAGGAACTGTTAAAACAGGCATTGGCGCTTAGAAATAAAGGAAATATTGGCGTGGCTTTTACCTATAATGAGCCGCTGATCGGATATGAGTATGTAAGAGATGCGTCTTGCCTTGTACATGAGGCAGGGATGAAGAATGTGCTTGTGACAAATGGCGCTGCAACCATAGAGACGCTCTGGCAGGTCCTGCCCTATATCGATGCCATGAATATTGATCTGAAGGGATTCACCCGCGAATATTATGAGATGCTGGGAGGCAGCCTGGGCGCAGTAAAAGAATTTATCAGGACAGCGGCAGAGAACTGCCATGTAGAACTGACGACTCTGATCGTGCCCGGGGAGAATGATTCTCCAAGAGAGATGCGGGAACTTTCGGAATGGATAGCGTCGGTAGATCCAGAGATCGCGCTGCACGTGACCAGATTTTTCCCAAAATGGAAGATGAAGGACAGAAACGCTACAGATATAGGCCAGGTATATGAACTGGCAGAGATTGCGCAGAGGAACCTGGCCTATGTATATACCGGTAATTGCTGACCGGCGGGAGCGTGACCTGCTATATGCCTACAGCATCAGCACCATTTGTGGCGCGGGCCGCTTTTCGTTCTGCCTTTTCTTTGGCGATGGTGGGCTGGAAGCGCTTGACTTCGGATGCCACAACATTGCTAAGAAGCAGTATGCATATCAGGTTTGGGATTGCCATCAATGCGTTCATGATATCTGAGATGTTCCATACCAGATCCAAGGTCTGGGTGGCGCCTACGTATACAACCAGAGAAAAGATGACGCGGTAGATGATGTTAAATCTATGGCTCTTGAACAGGTATTCAAATGCTTTTTCCCCATGGTATTCCCAGCCCAGTATGGTAGAAAACGCGAATAGGATGATGCCGATGGCAACCAGATAGCTGCCGACAGGTCCCAGGACGCTGCCGAATGCAGCCATGGTCAGCTGGATACCCTGAAGAGGCTCGCCTGCAGCATTGGTGGTTCCCAGTACGCCGGAAGCGGCGATGGAAAGCCCGGTAATAGTACATACGACAATCGTGTCAAAGAAAGTTCCTGTCATATTGATATATCCCTGCCGGACCGGATCGTCCGTTGTGGCGGCAGCAGCTGTGATGGCAGCGGAACCCAGGCCGGCTTCATTGGAGAATACGCCTCGGGCGACTCCATAACGAAGAGAATTCATAACTGATACGGTGATGGTACCGAGTACGCCTCCTCCGATAGCCTGGGGATGAAATGCCATGCCAAAGATCAGATACAGGCCGTGCGGCACGTTAGTAATATTACCGCATATAACAATCAGGCCTGCGATGACATAGAAGATAGCCATGACAGGGACAACTACGGAAGATACCTTGGATATGCTGGTGATGCCGCCCAGAATGATGATTAAGGCAAGCACGGTTAATGCGATGCCTGTAATCCAGGAGGGCACGCCGAAGGTTTCTGTCAGAGAACCAGATATGGAGTTGGCCTGGGTCATATTTCCGATGCCGAAGGAAGCCAGAACGGTAAATAATGCAAATAGGAAGCCCATGGAATGGCCAAAGGCCTTATTTTTAAAGGCATTCTTCATCGTATACATAGGGCCTCCGGACATCTCGCCTTTTTCATTAGTCTCGCGGTATTTGATAGCCAGCATGCATTCGCTGAACTTGGAAGTTAGGCCGAAACATGCTGAGATCCACATCCACACCAGGGCTCCAGGGCCTCCTGCAAACATTGCCGTGGCTACGCCAATGATGTTGCCGGTTCCAATAGTGGCAGCAAGCGCGGTCATTAGCGCGGAGAATGGAGATACGTCTCCGGTGCCTCGTTTTGTGGTTCTTGCCTCTTTGCTCAGAACGCTGTGGAGCGCATACCCCAGATTCCTCCATGAAAGGAATCTCAGACGGATGGTCAGGAAGATTCCAGTACCAACCAGAAGTACCAGCATGACGGGGCCCCATACAAAAGTGTCAATTAAACCTACGATTTCATTTACTTTTTCCATTACTCTCTCCTTTCCTTGTTTTCCTATTTTCTAAAGAAAAACAAAAAAAGACAACGTCTGTGACAACGTCGTCTTTTATGGTACTATTTTACCCTATGAAGGGGAAAAGTCAAGTGTAAATTAAAAAAATATTCAGTTGTCTGTCAATTTTGGTCGATTATTAGTGAGCATTAGAAGGCGTGTTCTTTTAAATTGTCCTTGATAATTACTGGATAAGCATCTAAAATAAATCTATTAGGCTTATTGAACAGAAAGGATAGGATATATATGAAAATGTTAGTGGATGCTATTGTGGATACCACTTTTGACTGTCTGAAGATGCTTCCGTTTTTATTTGTGGCATTTATTTTGATAGAGGCGTTGGAACATTACTCTAGTGACTTTACTGCAAAGGCATTGGCAAAAGTAGGGAGGGCAGGCCCGGTTGTTGGGGCAGTCGCGGGATGCGTTCCTCAATGCGGATTCTCGGTTATGGCAGCGAATCTGTATGCAGGCGGAATTATATCGGTGGGAACCCTTCTGTCTGTATTTATTGCTACATCAGATGAGGCCATCTTGATTATTATGAGCAATCCGGAAAGGATCCGGGAAGTGGGAATTCTCCTTGCTGCAAAGGTAATTATTGCGGTTACGGCAGGATATATCATAGACATTTTCTTCCAGAATCAACTTGCTACAGTCAAGGAAAGCGGGAATCTTTGCAAAGACTGTGGATGCGACGAAGAGGATGCAGGAATATGGAAGCCTGCATGGCATCATACAATAAGAATATTTATTTACCTCTTTATATTTACAGGAATTTTAAATCTTTGCATAGAAATCTTCGGGATTGAACAGTTATCTAAGTTCCTGCTGGGGAATACTATATTTCAGCCGGTGATTGCGGCTATAATCGGCCTGATCCCTAACTGTGCGGCATCCGTTATCCTAACTCAGCTGTATCTGAACGGAGCGATTTCTTTTGCTTCAGTGATCGCCGGACTATGTACGGGGGCGGGCATTGGACTTGTGGTGCTGTTCAAGATGAACCGGAATAAAAGGGAAAACCTTAAGATTGTTGGAGTCCTGTTCTTGGTGGCAGTGGCAGCCGGTATGATAATTGCATGGGTAGCGGGCAGTTAGAAGGGAAATTGGCAAAATTTGATTAATATGCAGGTTTGAATCGTCGGTATACTGGCAATATCATGGAATTTTTGGTAAGAATTGCAATTTCGGAAGAATGTGCTATAATATTCAGGACTAGGTGATGAGGCTTAGGAGAAATGAGGAGGAATTATCATGGCCACAAAAAAAGTAACATCAGCAACCAAGAAAACCGAAACTGTGAACAAAACTGCGGCGGTGACAACTGCATCTGCTGATATGGCGGCAGTCAAAGAGGAATCTGTAAAACCTGCGGCAGCAAAAGAGCCAGTCAAGCAGGCTGCTGAAGCAAAACCGACAGTCAAGCAGGCTGAGCCTGAAAAAACAGAGCCAAAGAAAACACCGGTAGCAGATAAGGCTGAGACGGCTAAGACTCCTGCAGCCGAGAAAGCAACGGAAAAGAAAGCACCTGTAAAGAAAACAACAATCAGAAGAACAGCGACGAAGAAGGCAGCGGCAAAGACGACAGCTGCAAAGAAGACAACAGCGAAAAAAGAGATAAAGGTAAATGCCTTTGTTGAATATTATGGGAAACAGGTAGAAGAGAAAGATATCATAGCCAGCGTAAAGAAAGCCTGGACAAGTACCGGGAAGAAGGTTGGAGATATCAAATCTATGGATCTATACATAAAGCCGGAAGAGGGCGCCGTGTACTATGTTATCAATGGAACAGAGACAGGAGCGGTTGCATTTTAAGGTAAATGTATGACCGGGAGTACCTTTTTGCTGAAAGGTACTCTATTTTTAACGAGAAAATTAACAGAAAATTAGAAAATAATATAAAAACATATTGACAAATGTGGAATTTAATGATAGTATAATGACATAAATAATAAACAAGATAAGAAAACAGATAAAACATTTGTTGGAGGTGAGTTTATTATTACAGATTTGAAGATATGATACATATCTATCAGATCACAACTTATTGAAGGGAGAATGCAAAACAGTATTTAAAGTTCAATAAGATATAGTTTAAGAAAGGAAGGTACGGACCACCAAAAAATTAAACTATCCGAACTGATTAGTAATCAGTAAAAAACTTTACCAAAAGAAAGAGGTAAAAGAATGATTGAAGAATCAAAGTAAAGATGGGTGTCATTTATTTCATATAATTGATGCCCATCTTTACTGTTGTATTATAGAACGCTATCACAGGAACAATTTTGATGGTTACAGGAACTAAAAAAGATGCTATAATGGTATCGCTCGGGAGGATTGCAAGGGAGTGGCAGGACTTTCCGGGAGAATTATGGATTCTAACAAATAATTGACAAGGGACAAAGGAGACAGAAGATATGGATGAAGTAATGAGCATGGGAAATGAACTGATAGGCAAGGTTGGAGACAACAGCAGCATATTTCTGGCAGGCACCTATCGGCCAAGTATGGCAGCCTTGATCGTAACGATAGTGGTAGGGCTTTTGATTTGCCTGTTCGGGTTGAAGTTAATGAGGCTGCTGGCTGCGGTCGTGGGGTTCGTGCTGGGAGCAGCGGCGGGAGTTGCCGCGGCTGTAGCTATGGGGCTTACAGGAACCACATTTTTGATTGCGGTACTGGCGGGCGCGGTAATCATCGGGCTGTTATCCATATTCTTGCGAAGGATTGGTATATTTTTGCTGGTATTGTGCTATGGATTCGGCGTGTGTGCGGCAGTGATCCATCCATCATCTATGATAATGTATATCATATGTCTTGGGATTGCAGTTGTATTGGCGGTGCTGTCTGTTCTTTACATAGAGCCCATCGTTGTTGTCGTAACCGGAATATCCGGAGGCCTTTGCGCTGGCATGGCGGCAGCATCTTTGATAGGTATGGAGAAGAATATTCTGGTAGGATATGGAATCAGCATCGTTCTGGCAGTAGCAGGGATTATTGTTCAGTTTATGATGCATTCCAGAAAAATTGGAAAGAAGGAAGAAGTATATTCCAAAAAGGTGAAAGAAGAGGTTTCCAGGGAGTCGGAAGTTGAAAAAGCAAGGATGATCCTGGAAGAAGATGAGGAAGATGAAGTTTCTGCGCAAGAAGAAAGCGATGATGATATCGAAATAATTGAAGAGGACATTTAAGGAGTCCTGTTTATGACACACCTCCCCTGATATAGTAAAGTCTATAGAAGGAGAGGTGCTTTATTATGTATAAAAAAACAAGAATTTTTTTGATGATAGCGGGGATTATTCTTCAGGTATTGGCGATGATCCTATACAGTTTCACAGAGACGGATGCACCGGGATTTCTTTATATGGCCATATGGATTCTATGCGCGGCGCTGGTGAGATACTCTATCAATACTATGAAGGTAATATAACCCAAGAGCGGCCGCCTTGGTTGTATTTTGAGCCAAATGTGATATAATAATCCTAAGAATAGCATAAAGGAGGCTTACTTATGAAATTAGATATGCATTGTCATGTAAAAGAAGGCTCTATTGACAGCAAGGTAAGCTTGGATGAATATATCACGAAATTAAAAGAGAATGGCTTTGACGGAATGCTGATTACAGACCATGATACTTATAAAGGATATCGGCATTGGAAGTACAATATGAAGGGCAAGGCTCACGAAGATTTTGTGGTGCTCAAAGGGATCGAGTATGATACCTGTGACGCGGGCCATATTATCTGCATCATGCCGGAAGGCGTTAAGATGAGGCTGCTGGAATTAAGAGGCATGCCTGTGTCGGTGCTGATAGATTTCGTACACCGCCATGGAGGGATTCTTGGACCGGCCCATCCATGCGGGGAAAAATATCTGAGTTTTACAAATACAAAGAAGTTTTATAAATCGCCGGAAGTTATCAAGCGGTTTGATTTTATTGAGGCATTTAATGCATGCGAGTCCGAGGAATCAAACGAAGGGGCCATGAAGTTGGCACGCAAGTATAAGAAGCCAGGAATTGGGGGAAGCGATGCCCATAAGCTGGATTGCGTGGGAAAAGCATATACGGAGATTCCAGAGTATGTCACATGCGAGACGGAACTGATTTCTTTGATCCGCCGCAAAGCCCCGGTAGAGGCAGGAGGCGTCCTCTACGGAAAGACGACCAAGGACAAGATGGGGAAAGCGAATAAATTGCTGGTATATTCGTTCTGGTTTTATAACAAAGGTGGAGAATTGCTAAAACGTCACAAGAGAAAATTAAAGGGACAAGTCGAGAATCCGGTAGATCCCATTGACCCTATAGAGATACAGTATCTACAGAAATAAGATGTGCAAGAGGATAGAAGAAGAACGGGCATAGCCAGCATGCAGGCGGCGTACCCGTTCTTCTTGCTTTTATCTTGTTAGCCTGGAAGGGCTTGATTTAGAATAAAAGCCCAATATGATAAACGATCGTACTCATTATCCATGCGACTGCCAGTTGGAAAAGAATGATGCCGAATGTGGATTTCCAGCTCTTTAACTCTCTGTGTATGGTAGCAATCGTAGCAGTGCAAGGAACATAGAGCAGGCAGAAAACCATCAAGGCATAGGCGTTGGCAGCGCCGAAGCCTATGGAGCCTAAAGTGGCCACCATGGCATTCATGCCGTGGGCGGTAGTGATGTTCTGAATGCCGAATAGCACGCTGCAGCTGGATACCACAACCTCTTTTGCCGCAATTCCTGCGATCAGCGCCACGATGATCTGCCAATAGCCAAGTCCGGCAGGCGCGAACAGAGGAACGATTGCTTTTCCGACAAGGGAGCCAAAACTCTGGGAGATATCCGTTACATATCCATTCGGGCCAAAGTTTAAAATGCCCCACATGATGACAGAGGCAATGAAGATTACAGTTCCGGCCTTGGTAAGGTAATCTTTAATTTTCTGCCATACGTAGATTGCTATTGTACGCGCGTTGGGAGATTTGTATTCCGGAAGTTCGATCATCAACGCGTGCTCGGCCTTGCTGCCATCAATTTTTGAAAGAATATAGGCAGTGCCGATGGCGATCAGGATTCCCAGCAGATACATGGAATAGCATACCAGCATGGCGTACTTCCCAAAGAACATGGAGGAAAACAGCACGTATATGGGAAGCCTTGCACTGCACGACATAAAGGGCGTTACCAGGATCGTCTTAAAGCGGTCTCTCTTATGTTCCAGCGCCCTGGAAGCCATTACTGCGGGCACAGTACAGCCAAATCCAAGAAGCAGCGGAAGAAAAGCACGGCCGGACAGCCCCAGCCTGCTCATGATATCATCCATGACAAATGCGACCCTGGCCATATATCCACTGTCTTCCAGAATAGCAAGGGCGAGGAAAAGGATAAATATATTGGGAAGAAATGTCAGGATCCCGCCTACGCCCGAAATAATTCCGTCTACAATAAGAGACTGCAGCATGGCATTGACATGAAGCGCTTCAAGGCCGCTGGAGGCCATGGAGGAGATTTGATCAAGCCCAATCTCGAAAAAACCTTTTAGCCAGTCCCCAATAGTAAATGTAAGAAAGAATACCAGCGCCATGATGCCAAGGAATATGGGAAGCCCCAGCCATTGATGGGTCAGATAATGATCAATCTTGTCGGTGGACGCTTCTTTTTTAGATTTATTTACCAGGACCTCGCCTATAATCTCTTCTATAAAATCATATTTTTGATTGATAATGTCCTTTTCATAACTGCGGTCAATGACATCCCCAAGATCTAATGGATGGCGGGCCGCAACATTCTTGTCCTTTTCCAGAAGCTTGATGGCATGCCAGCGGGCATTCTGGATGTCAGGATAATTTTTCTCAAGTTCATTCATGATAATATCAATCTTGTCTTCTATGTAGTCTTCATAGACCATGGCATACTCATCATGATGGTTATGCTTATGGGTAGAATGCCGGCCATTGTGGTGATGGATGAAGGGCCCTTGCTTTGCATATTCTTTGTGGTGCGCCACTGCGTGCATGAGGATGGATAGTCCGGTCTTCTTGCGGGCAGAGACTGGAATGGCAGGAACTCCAAGCATCTCAGGGAGACGGTGAAGATCGATCTCCATTCCACGTTCTTCCACAATATCCATCATATTAAGGGCAAGAACGACGGGCTTTCCCAGTTCGATTAGCTGCAGGGTCAGATAGAGGTTGCGTTCCAGCGAGGAGGCATCGATGACATCCACGATGACGTCCACCTCATCGCTCATGATGCATTCGCGGGAGACGGTCTCTTCCATTGTATAGGAGGTCAGGCTGTAGATGCCGGGGAGATCGATGAGTTTGAACTCCTGGCTTTTATACATGGCCTTGCCTTCCTTTTTTTCAACTGTGACGCCGGGCCAGTTGGCAACCTTTAAGTTGGCTCCTGTAAATGCATTAAAGAGAGTAGTCTTGCCGCAGTTGGGATTGCCGATGAACCCTACATTAATGATATTGCCCATTATGCCTGCACCTCCATCACTTCAATATGATCAGCGATCCGCCTGCCGAAAGCGAAGCGGGTGCCCCGGAATTTGGCGGTAAGAGATCCTTTTTTATCATTATTCAATATGGTGATCAGGGATCCTTCCGTCAGGCCCAAGGCCTCCAGGCGCCGTTCCAGCTGCGTTTCTATATCGATAGACCGAACGCGGTAAGTGTGGTTGTTTTTCCCTTGTTTCAGCGTCATAGCATGTACTCCTTCGTAATGTTATTGATAATTATTCTCTATTATCCTTTTACATAATATCACTATTTGACGCTGATGGCAATGTGAAGTATACTGTATTTTAGAAAATAATAAAGATGGAGTCTTGCTTATGGAAATATACTATTTCATTCTATACTTTTTTACATACGGGTTTCTTGGATGGTGCACAGAGGTGGCATTTGCAGCCGTCAAGCAGGGAAAATTCGTAAACAGAGGATTTCTTAACGGTCCTATATGCCCGATATATGGAGTGGGTGTCAGCGTGGTTGTCTCATTTCTCGCTCCTTTGGAGGGAAGGCTGATCCTGCTGTATGTTGCGTCAACCATATTGGTAACTTTCATTGAATGGCTGACAGGATACCTTATGGACAAGATATTTCATCATAAATGGTGGGATTATTCCAGCCAGCCGTTGAATATCGGAGGCTACGTCTGTCTTTTGTTTTCACTGATCTGGGGTGTCGCTTGCGTGGCGATCGTCAAAGTGATTCATCCGCTGATTTACAAGGCGCTTTCTTTTATCCCGGTAACCCTTGGAATCGTGATCGCGGTGATATTGGCGGCAGTTCTGTTTGCGGATCTGTACGTAACCGCATCTGGCATACTGAAACTGAACAAGAGACTGGATGCTATGGAAAAGATTGCGGCCGAACTTCGGGAGGTATCCGACAAGGTAGGGGAGAATATATACGAAAGCGTTATGGATACGCTGGAGTTCCAGGAGGAAAAGAAAAAGATGCTGGCGGCAGCGTCCAGCGAATTTAAGGAGAAACTGGAGGCTGCGTCTGAACTTCGGGAAAGGATTGGAGCAGCCACCGAAGAGCAGAAGGCTCGTATAGAAGAATTGAAGAAAAAGTATACGGAACTGGCAGGCCGCAGCACCAAGGTCTCCGTCCGTCTGATGAAGGCGTTCCCAAAGATGGAATCCAGAAACCACAGGGAACTGCTGGATGCGATGAAACTTCGACTGAAAAGAGACCGGAAATAATCCGGTTTCTTTTTTTCGTATTGACAAATGACGCAAATATGTATATGATAATTGCACTCGTCTAAGATTTCTATTCAATGGGGTATCCCCGCAGGGAAGAGTCATTCCCGTATTCCAAAACGAGCAAAATACAATAAGGAAAGGAGGAGCGGAAAGTTCGTAGCTTTTTGTTTATTTTTCGTACGTGAAAGGAGTTAATTATGAAAGGAAAAAGAAGTAGCAAAGTCCTGCTTTTGGGGGCCTTATTGTTGTGCCTGATACTTGGAATCGCAGGAAAAAGCAGCAAGATGACAGTATGCGCAGGCGAGGCATCGCTTGTGCAAGGGGAGGCAGTACAATATATGGGATACTCCACCCATTATTACTATGTAAACGGCAATCTGGCATATTGTCTCGAGCCGGATATGGCATCGCCGGGGAATGGGAATTATCCGTCTGAAGAGATAGACCCGGCGCAATTGCTGGGAAAGGCTATGTATTATGTCTATGGGGGACCGGGTTACGACGCTTATATGAAGCCGTCGCTGAATGGAGGCTGGGATCAGCCGGACCGGGCATATTGCCTGTCTCATTGCATACTGTCCTACATTTACGACGGATGCAATCCGCAAAGCGCAGGATTTATCGGACTAAATGAGGATATCCGTAACGCAGTCATTCAATTTACGGATGCAATCAAAGGATGGCCCCAGATTCCCAGCACGGACATCTCTCTGTCGGATACGGAACTTACGGCGTATTTCAGCAAAGAAGAAGGCTGGCAGAGGACATCATCTGTCACCTGCAATGGAGATGGAACGAATTCGCTGGTCTTTTCCCTGCCCGAAGGAATAACACTGGTAAATGAGTCCAGGAATGTCAAGGAAACCATCCGTGCAGCTGTCCATGGAGGAGAACGTTTCTATCTTGCTGCAGATGTAACATATGACAATGGAAAGACTTGGTCAAGCGGTCAGGTGAAAGGAACCCTTGACCAGGCTTGGCGTACTCTGGTGATAAAGACAGGCAGCGGAAGCCAGGATGTAGGCGCGGGCCATCTGGCAACTGTGGAGGCAGGGACGGTGCAGATGAACGTAAGATGGATTCCGCGTCCGGAAATCGTGGTAGATAAGAAAGCAGACAAGGCTAAGAAGAAGTATCAAGTGGGGGATATTATCACGTATTCGATAGATGTCACCCAGCAGGTGAAGGACGCGGTGGCCAAAAATGTAGTCATAACCGACACCATACTGACAGAAGGAGTCAAGCTCCAGAAGCATTCTATTACGCTGCTTGATGGGAATCACAGCGTCATATCTGACGCAGTCATTGCCGTTTCGGGTAATTCCTATACCATACACGCTGGAGAATTCCTGCAAGGGATAGAATCCGGAGAAAGATATATTGTAGAATACCAGGTAGCCATTACGGATGAAGCGTTGATAGGGAAAGAAATTGAGAATGAAGTGGTGGTGCGCTCGGATAACACGGAAGAAAAGAAAGACAAGGAAATCGTGGTCGTTGACAAGCCAGAAGAGGAAAAGCCGGAAGTTCCCAAAAAGGAGCCGGAAATAGAACCGAAAGAACAGCCCCAAATGACAGAAGCCTCTATCGTAAAAACCCCATCCGTCAAGACGGGAGATAAGGAAAACCTAAGCGTTCTTATCCTCTTGCTGATTCTTTCTTGCGCCGCCATATTTATCTGTGTTAGAATATCCTGTAAGACTAAGTGAAATAAGGAGGCATAGTAGTTATGGGAATGACAATGACACAGAAGATCCTTGCAGCCCATGCAGGACTTGACAGCGTTGAAGCCGGACAGTTGATCGAGGCGAAGCTGGATGTGGTTATGGCAAACGATATTACAGGACCTATGGCGGTCCCTGTATTCAGGCAGATGGCAGATAAAGTGTTCGACAAGGATAAGGTGGTTCTGGTACCAGATCATTTTACGCCGAACAAGGACATCAAATCCGCCGAGAACTCCAAATCCATCCGCGAGTTCGCGAAAGAACAGGGTCTGACGCATTATTATGAAGTGGGACAGATGGGAATCGAGCATGCGATCCTGCCGGAAAAAGGAATTACAGTGGCAGGAGAATGTATTATAGGCGCAGACTCCCACACTTGTACATATGGAGCATTGGGGGCATTTTCTACCGGAGTCGGAACGACGGATATCGCGACAGGAATGGCTACCGGGGAACTGTGGTTTAAGGTGCCAAGCGCCATCAAGTTCGTGCTTACAGGCAAGCCTGGGCCCTATGTAAGCGGCAAGGATATCATCATCCATACTATAGGAAGGATTGGCGTGGACGGCGCACTGTACAAATCAATGGAATTTGTAGGAGACGGCATTGCAAATCTTACCATGGATGATCGATTTACCATGGCAAATATGGCGATTGAGGCAGGCGCAAAGAATGGAATCTTCCTGGTTGATGAAAAGGCCGAGGAATATATGAAGGAACATTCCGATAAGGAATACAAGATCTACAAGGCAGATGCAGATGCCGACTATGACGCGGTGGTGGAAGTAGATCTGGCGAAGGTCCGTCCTACGGTAGCATTCCCGCATCTTCCGGGCAATGCAAAGACGATTGATGAAATAGAGGCAATGGAGCCGATTAAGATTGACCAGGTAGTCATCGGCTCTTGTACCAACGGAAGAATGGAAGATATGAGAAGAGCGGCGGCAGTGCTGAAAGGGCAGAAGGTACATCCGGATGTTCGTGTCATGGTCATTCCTGCGACTCAGAAGATCTATAAGCAGTGTATCAAAGAAGGGCTGGTAGACATCTTTATTGATGCAGGATGCGCGTTCAATACGCCAAGTTGCGGACCTTGCATGGGCGGGCATATGGGCGTCCTGGCAGCAGGAGAGAAGTGCGTCTCTACAACGAACAGGAACTTTGTCGGAAGAATGGGGCATGTAGATTCCCTGATCTATCTTGCATCCCCCGAAGTAGCAGCGGCCAGTGCGATCGCGGGATGTATTGCGAATCCAGAGAAAGTAGGTGACAGATAATGAAAGCATCAGGAAAAGTATTTAAATATGGAGACAATGTAGACACTGACGTGATTATTCCAGCCAGATATCTGAATTCTTTTGACGGAAAAGAACTTGCCACCCATGCTATGGTTGATATTGATCCGGAGTTTGCCGGGAAGGTACAGCCAGGAGACATGATCGTGGCGAGAAAGAACTTTGGCTGCGGCTCATCCAGAGAACATGCGCCCCTGTGCCTAAAAGAGGCAGGGGTTAGCTGCGTGATCGCCGAGACATTCGCGCGCATCTTTTTCAGGAATGCCATTAATATAGGCTTGCCGATCATCGAGTGCCCGGAGGCGGCAGCAGGAATTGAAGCCGGCGACGAAGTGGAAGTGGATTTTGACAGCGGAATCATCTATAACAAGACTAAGGACGCGCAGTATAAAGGACAGCCATTTCCGGAATTCATGCAGAAGCTGATTGCGGCCGGCGGCCTGGTGAATTACACCAACAGTAAGAAAAAAGGATAGGAGAGTACATAGGTATGGGAAATGAGAGAGGAAATGGGGCAGCACTCCTGCCCATAGGGGTATTTCTTGTAATATTCCTTGGTTCAGGCATTATCACGGGGGATTTTTATGCAATGCCTGCGATCGTAGCCTTTTTGATTGCGCTTCTGGTGGCATTTATCCAAAACAGAGGCCTAAGTTTTCAGGAAAAGATCAGCATTATATCAAGAGGCGTGGGAGATGAGAACATTATTACCATGAGTCTGATCTTCCTTAGCGCTGGAGCCTTTTCCGGCGCGGTCACGGCTGCAGGAGGCGTGGAAAGTACGGTTAATCTGGGCCTTTCCATACTTCCGGCGAAAGTGGCGGTAGTGGGATTGTTTGTGATTGGCTGCTTCATCTCCGTATCAATGGGGACAAGCATGGGGACGATCGCGGCATTGGCCCCAATCGCGGTAGGAATCAGCGAGAAGACAGGGTTCTCCCTGGCTATCTGTATCGGAGCGGTTGTATGCGGGGCAATGTTCGGCGATAACCTGTCTATGATATCGGATACGACGATTGCCGCGGTAAAGACGCAGGGATGCGAGATGAAGGATAAGTTTAAGGAGAACTTCTTTATCGTGCTTCCGGCAGCTATTATCACGATCATCATATTCCTGGTGATTACCAGGAATGCGAATTTTAAACTGACAGAAGAACTGACGTACAATATATTCCGTGTGCTGCCATATATTCTGGTACTGGTTGGCGCGCTGATTGGAATCAATGTATTCGTGGTGCTCATCGGAGGAACGGTGATATCCTTGATCGTGGGAGTCGCGACAGGCAGCCTGGCGGTCGGGGAGATGTTCTCTTCTGTGGGCGAGGGAGTTACGGGGATGTATGATATCACCGTCATCTCGATCGTGGTGGCATGCATTGTGTCGCTGGTTAAGGAATTTGGAGGAATACAGTTTATACTGAATCTGATCAAGAAGAGCATCAAAGGGCAGCGCGGCGGCGAGGTCGGCATTGCGGGATTGTCGCTTCTGGTTGATATGTGTACGGCCAATAATACGGTTGCGATCGTAATGGCAGGACCTATCGCAAAGGAAATCAGCGATGAGTTTGAAATATCTCCAAGAAGGTCTGCGTCTTTGCTGGATATTTTTACTTCCGTGGGGCAGGGGCTGATCCCATATGGCGCCCAGCTGCTGTCGGCAGCCAGTCTTACAGGGCTGACGCCGTTTAATATCATGCCATATCTGTTCTATCCGATATTGATGGCGATCAGCGCTGTACTTTTTATTCTGTTCAGGAAAGCAAATTAAAGTATAAAAGAAGGGTGAAAAGAGATGAATCTACATTACAAAAGTACTAGAAATTCAGATAGAAAGGTGACGGCTTCTGAAGCAATTCTTAAGGGACTTGCGCCGGACGGAGGACTGTTCGTTCCGGAAGAAATACCAAAACTGGATATTTCTTTGGATGAGCTTAAGGATATGACCTATCAGCAGACCGCTTATGAGGTCATGAAACTATTCCTGACGGACTTTACAGAAGAAGAGTTGAAAGACTGTATCAATAAGGCGTATGACAGCAAGTTCGATACGGAAGAGATTGCGCCCTTAGTAAAGATTAAAGATACCTACTATCTGGAATTGTTCCATGGGGCGACCATCGCCTTTAAGGATATGGCCCTGTCTATTCTGCCGCATCTTATGACCACATCGGCCAGGAAGAATCAGGCTGACAAGGAGATCGTAATTCTCGCGGCAACTTCAGGAGATACCGGAAAGGCTGCGATGGCGGGGTTTGCGGATGTGGAAGGGACAAGGATTATCGTATTCTATCCAAAGAACGGCGTCAGCAAAGTGCAGGAACTGCAGATGGTCACTCAAAAAGGAAAGAATGTAGATGTAGTCGCGATTCACGGTAATTTTGACAATGCGCAGAGCGGCGTCAAGGCCATGTTTGAAGACGTGGAGCTGGCAAAGGAATTGGCTGGCAAGGGATATCAGTTCTCCTCCGCTAATTCCATCAATATCGGACGGCTGGTTCCCCAGATCGTCTATTATGTCTATGCCTATGCCAAGCTTCTTGCCAACGAAGAGGTACAGGACGGCGAAAAGATCAATGTGGTAGTGCCTACCGGTAATTTTGGAAATATTCTGGCAGCATATTATGCAAAGAATATGGGGATTCCGATAGACAAGCTGATCTGTGCCTCCAATGAAAATAAGGTGCTCTTTGATTTCTTTGAGTCTGGAACCTATGATAAGAATCGGGAATTCGTGCTGACCACATCTCCATCTATGGACATCCTGATCTCCAGTAATCTGGAGCGATTGATATATCTGGTGGCTGGCCAGGATTCGGAAAAGACGAAGGCGTTGATGGAAGAACTGAAAGCAGATGGAAGTTATACGATCACAGAGGATATGAAGGAACGTCTTGCGGATTTTGCAGCGGGATACGCGGATGAAAAAGAGACAGCCGCGAACATCAAGGCGGTCTATGAGGAGACGGGCTATGTCATGGATACCCATACGTCTGTGGCATCCTATGTATGCCGCAGTTACAGGGAAGAAAGCAAGGATGATAAGAAGTGCGTGATTGCCTCCACTGCCAGCCCGTATAAGTTCGTAAAAAGCGTGATGACAGCCATCGATGATAAATACGAGGGGGCCGATGAATTCAGCCTGCTCAATGAACTTCAGGAGATCTCCCGCGTAGATATGCCGCAGGCGATTCAGGAGATACTGGATGCAAAGGTGCTTCATACGCTGGAATGTGATGTGGACATGATGAAGGATACGGTGAAAGGCATACTGAAGATATAGTAAAAGGAGTGCATTAGATGTTTGAAGGAATATTTGGATTCATTGGGCTTGCCTGTGGAATTTATTGTCTGTATGGATTTTTCATGCTGAAATATAAAAAAATTATCAACCGGACGATCCTTCTGCCGAAAGGCGTGGATGCAGGAAAATGCAAGGATCTTGAAGGATATAGCAGGGAAGCCTCGCTGCCGCTGCTCCTTTTGGGAATCATAGTTACGGTTTATGGAGCGGTAGATTTGTATAACATATATGTAGAAAGGATTCCAAAGGTCTTTATAGTAATGATCGCAGTCGTAATACTGGCCCTCTTCGGATTTGCCGCCGCAATACGAAAGTGTAATAAAAAATATTTTGGCATTTGATGAAAAATGCAGGATTGTTTACACAATCTTGCATTTTTGCAATTTTTTATACAATTATACAGCGCAAATATTTAGTAAATGAATTCTAAAAAATATAAACTTTCGTTAAAACATTGTTAAAGTATTGACTTTTGCGCGAAAAAATGAGATAATGAATCAAATTTCGAATTTTAAGGAGGAAAAGAAGATATGGCAACAAAAGCGTATTATCCAATTGAAGAAATAGGAAAAGGCAAGCCGGGATTCTCAAAGACAAGATCTATTATCGAAGCAGCATTTTATGGAAATAATGTTGTACCGGTTAACACATTAAAAGAGGCATATAATCTGGCAAAGAATTCACCAGGAACCGTAGTTACAGACATGCCTGTATATAGAGGAGAAGAATTTGGCCTTGATGCTGATGCAAAGGTTCTTTTATTCAATGATGGAGCAATTACAGGCCGTTACGCTACCGCCCGCCGTATCGCTGGCGAGCCGGGAGTAGACTGTGACGCGCTGGATAAAGTTGCTATGGATGCAATCTATACATCCCGCTTTAAGAAGATGTATCATGCAACCGTATATGCAGGACTGGATCCGGAATTCATGGTAAAAGCGCACCTCCTGATTCCAGAAGGCGAAGAGAACATCATGTATAACTGGATGCTGAACTTCCAGTATATGTCTGATGAATATGTAAAGATGTATAAGGAGTCAAAGGCGGTTGGCGATGGCAAAGAGCCAGACATCTATATCTTCTCTGATCCTCAGTGGATACCAAAGGAAGCGCCTGGCGTCAGCTTCGATTGCTTAAGCGATCCTGCAAAGAAGACTCTGTGCTATTTTAACACAGAGACTAACTGCGCATGCATCCTTGGCATGAGATACTTCGGAGAGCATAAGAAAGGAACCCTTACCATGGTTTGGGCAATTGCAAACCGTAATGGATATGCGTCCTGCCATGGCGGACAGAAAGAATACTTACTTCCGGACGGAAGCAGTTATGTTGCATCTGTATATGGATTGTCAGGATCCGGAAAATCAACGCTTACACATGCGAAGCATGGCGGTAAATATGAGATCAAGGTACTTCACGACGATGCGTTCATTATCAATACAGATACATGCGCATCCATCGCGATCGAGCCTACCTATTTTGATAAGACAGCAGACTATCCGACAGGATGCGAGGACAATAAATATCTTCTGACCGCTCAGAACTGCTCTGCTACATTGGATGAGGATGGAAAGATCCAGCTGGTAACGGAAGATATTAGAAATGGCAACGGACGTGCGATCAAGTCCAAATTGTGGTCTCCAAACCGCGTTGATAAGATTGATGCTCCGGTTAACGCTATCTTCTGGATTATGAAAGATCCAACGATCCCGCCGGTAGTAAAACTCAAAGGCGCTTCTCTGGCATCCGTAATGGGAGCTACTCTTGCAACGAAGAGATCCTCCGCAGAGAGACTTGCTCCTGGCGTAGATCCTAACAAGCTGGTCGTTGTGCCATATGCGAACCCATTCAGAACCTATCCTCTGGCAAACGATTATGAAAAGTTCAAAAAACTCGTAGAGGAGAAGAATGTAGACTGCTATATCGTTAATACAGGAGACTTCATGGGCAAAAAAGTACAGCCAAAGGATACGCTTGGAATTCTCGAAGCAATCGTAGAGAAAAAAGCAGATTTCCATAAGTGGGGTCCATTCTCAGATATCGAGATATTGGATTGGGAAGGATTCATTCCGGACATGAACGATCCTGAATATGTTACGCAGCTGAAGGCCCGCATGAATGACCGTGTAAACGAGATCAAGGCATTTGAGACGGCAAAAGAAGGCTATGATAAACTTCCTGACGATGCGCTTGCAGCTATCCAGAAGGTTGTTGATGAATTAAACTAATTGAACTGGAACAATCTGCTTATCAGAAAGACTTGTAAAATCCATGTAAATGGGTTATAATAATTCCAGTAGAAACCTGGAATGCACGACAACTTCTGTAATTTTGAACCTACAAAACTTTAAACGGGACTCTTATATCTCTGTAATATGTCAGGCCTCCGATATCGCAGGGGAAGACAGAAAAACAGATGCGGACACCCACCTAGCTGTGGCTAGGAGTCAAAATACAGAAACCGGCATTTTGGGGAAATACAAAAGATAAAGGACAGTCGTTTTGCGGCTGTCTTTTTGTTGCTTAGCATCGGAAAAATTGCCGCTGGCATTTTCTTTCGATGCCAGGAAGGTTATCAAGAGAATATGGCGGACATTCGGGAGGCAGAGACGGTGCATAATCCACAGCAGCTAAGCATACATTTAGAAAAAGACATGGACAAGAGGGCACGGATAGATTGAATCGAGACAAGTGGAGCCGAAATAGACGGAACCGGTATAATTGGAATAAGAGCAGAAGGAATAAGTATAGATGGAACAGGCTGCTATGCAGCGTAAGCAGATGGACAAGGGGAAGAAGCTTATACTATGGACTGGCTATAGCGGCCAGCCTGCTGATTATCAGCGGCCTGCTCTCTTCCTTGTCCTCGCGGGAAGAAGAAAAGGTGAAAAAGCAGCCGGATACATCCAGGCAGCATGCGGAAGAGGGACAAGAACCGCAATTGACGGAGAATCCCAACATTCGTGTGCTTATTATGACTACCGGACATGCAGGAATAGTGCATCCGGGCGTGGAAGTGTCGTCTCCAGCAGGCCTGGTTCTGTCTTTCGGTGAGGAGCAGCAGGAGATCGAGCCAGGCCAGAAGGCGGCATTTGCGCCGGATGACGAGCGGTTTGCCAAAGGCAATCTTCGCATACAGGCAAAAGATGGAGGGGAAGTTACGCTGGACAGCATTGAGAGAGGATATGGCGTGCCTTCCTATGCCGGGACGCTGGAACTTCGGACTACGGCGGAAGGTATTGTCATCATCAATGAACTTCCGGTTGAAACGTACCTGTGCAAGGTCGTGCCCAGCGAGATGCCGGCATCCTATGAATTGGAAGCGCTGAAAGCGCAGGCAGTCTGCGCAAGAAGTTATGCCTATCAGCAGATGGCAGAGTATGGATACCCGGAATACGAAGCGCACGTAAACGACAGCACGGATTACCAGGTATATGGCAATTCCCAGGCTCAGGAGGCGTCAAGCCAGGCTGTGAGTGAGACGCAGGGGCAGGTGGCAAGATTCAACGGTCAGATCGTGACCACCTACTATTATTCCACTTCCTGTGGAAAAACGACAAGCCTGGAGGCCTGGGGAACGGAAGCGAATGAGCAGAACCAGTATCTTCAGACCGTTGAGGTAAAGGACGAAGAGGGGGACTATGAAAGAGAACTGCCATGGTACCGGTGGGAGGCCAGAATACCGGTACAGACTCTCTCCAACCTGGTAGGCCTTAATACCGCAACCGATGTAGGCACGCTGCAAAACGTAGAGGTGACCAGGACAGGACCGGGAGGCGTTGCGCTTCAGATCTGCGCCACCGGAGATAAGGGGAGCGTAACGGTGGACACAGAGAATAAGATCCGCAGGGCATTAGGAGGCAGCGGCTATGAGATTCAGAAGCAGGATGGAAACACCGTGGCGAGTTCCGCGCTTCTGCCCAGCGCATTCTTTACTATAGGGAAAGAGGGGGATACATTTGTTATAAAAGGCGGCGGATATGGGCATGGTATAGGCATGAGCCAGAATGGCGCCAATGAGATGGCCAAAAAAGGCAAGACCTACATAGATATACTTACCCTTTTCTTCCCGGGCATTACCGTAGAATAAGCAGCCGGAATACAGGCCTTGATTTACTTTCAATAGACAAACCATGAAAAATCAGGTAGAATATAGGGCAAGTATATGGGAGAGTACAATGAAAAGATTAAAAGAGATATATCAGAAGATCCTAAATATGACTGCTGATGTTACGGAAGATCACGTAGGGGCGTATGCGGCACAGTCCGCATACTTCTTTATGCTGTGCATGATTCCGATCATTCTGCTTCTGATTACCATGGTGCAGTATACCCCGGTAACCAAGGCGGATGTCATGACCGCCGTGATCCAGGTGTTTCCTACCTCCGTGGATTCTATGATTACTTCGATTGTGAACCAGGTGTACAACCAATCCTCCGGAATCATTCCGATTACAGTAGTAGTAGCATTGTGGTCCGCTGGAAAAGGCGTTCTTGCGATGACCTCCGGGCTGAACTGCGTGTATAAATGTAATGAGACACGTAATTATATATTTTTGAGAATCAGAGCAACCATCTATACGGTGATGTTCATACTTGTAATCATATTTCTGCTGGTACTATCCGTATTTGGTAATACGCTGAATATATTCATTGCGGCACATGTACCTATTCTTAAGAATCTGGCGGATAGATTGATCGCGATGCGTACCATCATCACCCCCATTGTATTGATGATCTTCTGCCTTCTGATTTATAAATTCCTGCCAAACAGGAAGGACAAGCTGCGCAAGCAGCTGCCAGGGGCGGTATTTGCGGCTATTGGATGGATGATCGTATCCTGGATATTTTCTGTATATGTAGATATATTCAAAGGGTTTTCCGATATGTATGGAAGTCTTACCACTATCGTGCTCATCATGCTGTGGATGTATTTCTGCATGTACTGCATATTGCTTGGCGGAGAACTGAATATGATGATGTATGATAAGATGTTTACCGGGAAAGGCAGGGAAAAGTTGTAATTTATTTCTTGACATCCCCAATTGTTATGATACAATAATTAAGTATTCATAGATAAAAAGCAATGACCGCGTAAGTAGAGACCCATTTCCCATTAGAGAGAGGAGACCCCCGGCTGAAAGTTTCCTTTGGTTCGGATGGCAATCGAATTTCCCGCGCGAGCTGCATTTTTGAAATATCAGTAGGAAATGCCGTAGGTGCACGTTACGCATGCGTAGAGTGCCTGTGTGAGGATAGCACGCAGGAAGCAGGGTGGTACCACGGGTTATGCCTCGTCCCTTTTGGGATGAGGTTTTTTTTATCTTGAAATGAGATAAGGCTCCCACCGCCATAGGTTGAGAGTTGTTCTAGAGAATATATAAGAAAGGGAGAAAAAAGATGAAAGAGAAATTACAAAGCATCAAGGATGAGGCTCTTAGGGCCATTGAAGCAGCAGATGTGCCTGAAAAACTGAACGATGTGCGCGTGAAGTTCCTTGGAAAGAAGGGAGAACTTACCGCAGTCCTCAAAAGCATGAAGGATGTTGCCCCGGAAGAGCGGCCTAAGGTTGGCCAGCTTGTGAATGAGACAAGAGCGTCTATCGAGAATGTCTTGGAAGAGAGCAAGAAAAAGATGGAGCGGGCTATCCGCGAAGAAAAGATGAAGCAGGAAGTCATCGACGTGACGCTTCCGGCGAAGAAGAATATGGTGGGGCACCGCCATCCAAATACGATCGCGCTGGAAGAAGTAGAGAGAATCTTCGTTGGCATGGGCTATGAAGTAGTAGAAGGCCCGGAAGTGGAGTATGATCTGTATAACTTTGAAAAACTGAATATTCCTGACGGGCATCCTGCAAAGGACGAGCAGGATACCTTCTATATTAATAAAGATATCGTGCTGCGTACCCAGACATCGCCGGTACAGGCACGTGTCATGGAGCAGGGCAAGCTTCCAATCCGTATGATTGCCCCGGGACGCGTGTTCCGTTCTGACGAAGTGGACGCGACCCACTCCCCGTCCTTCCACCAGATCGAAGGACTGGTCATTGACAAGAATATTTCCTTTGCGGACTTAAAGGGAACGTTGGAAGTATTTGCAAAAGAATTATTCGGCCCTGAGACCAAAACCAAGTTTCGTCCGCATCATTTCCCATTCACTGAGCCAAGCGCGGAAGTGGACGTAACCTGTTTTAAATGCGGCGGAAAAGGCTGCCGCTTCTGTAAAGGCTCTGGATGGATCGAGATTCTCGGATGCGGCATGGTGCATCCGCATGTATTGGAAATGTGCGGCATTGATCCGGAAGAGTATTCCGGCTTCGCTTTCGGCGTAGGATTAGAGCGTATTGCCCTTCTCAAATATGAGATTGACGATATGCGATTACTGTACGAAAACGATATCAGATTCTTGAAGCAATTCTAATTGGAGGGAGAAGTAAGATGAATACATCATTATCATGGATAAAAGCGTATGTTCCGGACCTGGATGTGACGGCTCAGGAATATACGGATGCAATGACCTTATCCGGAACAAAGGTAGAAGGATATGAAGAACTGGACGCGGATCTTTCTAAGATCGTGGTAGGCCAGATTGACAAGATTGAAAAGCATCCGGATGCAGATAAGCTGATTATCTGCCAGGTGAATATAGGAAGCGAGTCCGTACAGATCGTGACAGGCGCCAACAACGTGCATGAAGGCGACAAAGTGCCGGTGGTACTGGACGGAGGACGCGTGGCAGGCGGACATGAGCCTGGAAGCCGCGTGGCGGGCGGAATTAAGATCAAAAAAGGAAAGTTAAGAGGCATAGAAAGCTGCGGCATGATGTGCTCGATTGAAGAACTGGGCTCTGACCGGGATATGTACCCGGAAGCGCCGGAAGAGGGAATCTATATCTTCAAGGACGATGTAGAAGTCGGAAGCAGCGCGATTGAAGCATTGGGGCTGAATGACGTAGTATTTGAATATGAAGTCACCTCCAACAGAGTGGACTGCTTTAGCGTCATCGGAATTGCAAGGGAAGCGGCCGCTACGTTCGGAAAGGAATTCCACCCTCCGGTAGTTACAGCAACCGGTAATAATGAGGATGTGAACGACTATATCAAGGTGTCGGTAAAGGACAGCGAGCTGTGCCCGAGATACTGTGCAAGAGTCGTTAAGAATATCAAGATCGGGCCATCCCCGAAATGGATGCAGAGACGCCTTGCTTCCGTAGGTATCCGTCCGATCAACAATCTGGTGGATATTACCAACTATGTGATGGAAGAATACGGACAGCCGATGCATGCCTATGATCTGGATACGATCGCTGACCGCGAGATTATTGTCCGCACGGCAGCAAAAGGCGAGAAATTTACGACCCTGGACGGACAGGAAAGGGAGATGGATGACACCGTGCTGATGATCTGCGATGGCAAGAAGTCTATTGGTATTGCAGGAATCATGGGCGGAGAGAACTCCATGATCACAGACGATGTTAAGACAATGCTTTTCGAGGCTGCCTGCTTTGACGGAACCAATATCCGCAAGTCCAGCAAAAAGGTAGGACTTCGTACAGATGCTTCCGGAAAGTTCGAGAAGGGGCTGGATCCGAATAATGCCCAGGCGGCGATCGACCGTGCCTGCCAATTGGTAGAAGAACTGGGAGCCGGCGAAGTGGTCGGAGGAATGGTGGACGTTTACGGCAAGAAAAAAGAGCCAGTAAGAGTTCCATTTGATGCAAATGAGATTAACAATCTTCTGGGAACGGATATTTCTAAAGAAGAGATGATCGGCTATTTTGAAAAGATTGGCCTTTCTTATGATGAAGGGAGCAGCGAGGTCATTGCGCCTACCTTCCGTCATGACCTGTATCGTATCGCCGATCTGGCGGAAGAGGTTGCCAGATTCTATGGATATGACAACATTCCTACAACCCTTCCAAGGGGGGAGGCTACGACAGGAAAACTGTCCTTTAAGCTCAGAGTAGAAGAGGTAGCCCGCGATATCGCGGAATTCTGCGGATTCAGCCAGGGCATGACCTATTCTTTCGAGAGTCCGAAAGTGTTCGATAAACTGATGATACCGGAGGATTCGCCGCTTCGACAGACCGTAGAGATCATCAATCCTCTTGGAGAGGATTACAGCATCATGCGTACCACATCCCTGAACGGAATGCTGACTTCTCTAGCCACCAATTATAATAGAAGAAACAAAGGAGTAAGACTGTACGAACTGGGAAATGTATACCTTCCAAAGGCGCTGCCGCTTACAGAACTTCCGGAAGAAAGAATGCAGTTTACGCTGGGTATGTACGGAGATGGAGACTTCTTCAGCATGAAGGGCGTGATCGAGGAATTCTTTGATAAAGTGGGAATGCATGGAAAAGAGACCTATGATCCCCAGGCAGGCAAGCCATATCTGCATCCGGGGCGTCAGGCCAATGTCATTTACGACGGAACCGTTGTGGGATATCTCGGAGAAGTGCATCCAGATGTAGCCGATACTTACGGAATCGGAACCAAGGCATATATTGCAGTGATCGACATGCCTGAGGTTGTAAAGAGAGCCACATTTGACAGGAAATATACCGGAATTGCCAAGTTCCCGGCCGTGAACCGCGACATCAGCATGGTAATGCCGAAAGAGATCTTGGTTGGCCAGGTAGAAGAAGTGATTGAGAAAAAGGGCGGAGCCTACCTGGAGAGTTATGCGCTGTTTGACCTTTATGAAGGCGCGCAGATTAAGGAGGGCTATAAGTCCGTGGCATACTCCATCGTATTCCGTGCTAAGGATAAGACACTGGAGGATGCGGAAGTAGCTGAGGCAATGGAAAGAATCCTGAAAGAACTGGAAGGCATGGGAATCGAGCTTCGCAAATAGAAGATGAGGGATAAAATATGAAGAAAAAACAGATAATCGGCCTGGTGATCGCAGCGGTATTGTTTATTGCCGTAGGAGTATCCAGCGTGCTGACGAATACATTTTCCCAGAAAATGCTGAATGACAGCGTAGAGCATATACTCACCGGGGATTATAGATTCAATGCGCCGCTGAGCGATTATATTGCCATCGTAAGAGTAGAAGGAACTATTCAGGAGCAGACCCAGACCGGCATATTTGATTCGCCGGAAGGATATCAGCACCTGACGACAATGGAGTACATTGATGATTTAATGGAAGACTCCAATAATAAGGGCATCCTTTTGTATGTGGATTCCCCGGGCGGAACCGTCTATGAGAGCGAGGAACTGTATCTGAAGTTAAAAGATTACAAAGAGGCCACAGGGCGTCCAGTCTGGGATTATATGGCACACTATGCAGCGTCCGGAGGATACATGGTATCAATGGCAAGCGACAAGATCTATGCAAATTCCAATACCGTTACCGGCTCCATCGGCGTGATTATGTCCGGATTTGACATGACCGGGCTCTATGAGAAACTGGGGATCCGATACTTTAGCATCACCAGCGGCAAGAATAAGGACAGTTCCCAGATGACAGACGAGCAGATGGCAATCTATCAGGCACAGGTGGACGAGTACTATAATAAATTTGTCAGCATTGTCGCAGAAGGCCGGGGCATGTCCGAAGAGGCAGTGAGAGAACTGGCAGACGGCCGTACCTATACCGCCGATCAGGCAATTGACAACGGGCTGATCGATACGATCAGTTCATTTGAAGATATGCAGGCAGCCATGAGCAAAGAACTGGGAGTCAATAATTACTACGAGCTGGAGAGCCCATCCGGCACATTTGCCTCCTTATTCGCCCAGGTAAAAGACCTGATACCGAAGTCAGAAGCCCAGATACTGAAAGAAACCGCAGCAGACATGGAAAGCGGGGTGCCGATGTATTATGCAGAACAATTGCAATAGACCTGATGTAGCCTATGCAGGCTTCTGGGTACGTCTGGCAGCTTATTGTATCGATAGCGTGATCGTGTTTGCAGGACTTTTGGTCGTCAGGCTGTTTCTATCCGGAATTACTGCTGTAGTGGAAGGCACGGCCTTTGGTGGCAATGTGCTGTTCCACTATACGCTGAAAGACATTATACTGTATGTATTCCATGTCCTGTACTTTATTCTGTGCACCTACCTTACCGGGACCACGCTTGGGAAAAGGGCCATGAACCTGCGGGTAGTAAGCGCGGATTGGGGGCAGAGGCTGAGCCTTTTGGATGTCGTGTACCGGGAGACTGTGGGAAGGTTTCTTTGCAGCCTTTCCATTGGAATCGGCTATATTATTGTAGGATTTGACGGGGAGAAGCGGGGCATCCATGATATGCTGTGCGATACCCGGGTCATCTATGCTAAGAAGATCAAGGTATTCCCGGTATACCAGATGCCAAAAGGATATCCGGGGCCTCAGGGATATGGGGCGGCACCTGGACAGATGCCTCCGATGGGCGGACCAACGCCAGCACCGGGAAGTCCAGTACCGGGAAATCCAGTACCGGGACAGATGCCGCCGACAGCCGGGCCAAAGCCGGCGCAGGAGGAAACCAAGAATAATCTGCCTGAGGATAAATAAGAAAAGAAGGGATTCATATTATGAAACGTCAAGATTTTTACTATGAATTACCCGAAGAATTGATCGCCCAGGATCCGCTAAAGGATCGTTCCAGCTCCAGGCTTCTTGTACTCGACAAGGAGTCTGGGGCTGTTTCCCATCATGTATTCAAAGAGATTACAGACTATCTGCATGAGGGAGATTGCCTGGTGATCAATGACACGAAGGTAATTCCGGCAAGGCTGATTGGTTCCAAGGTTGGGACTGAGGGCAAGATAGAGATACTATTATTGAAACGGAAAGAAAATAATGTATGGGAGACTCTTGTGAAGCCGGGAAAGAAGGCTAAGATCGGAACGAAGATCAGTTTCGGGGAAGGGCTTTTGATTGGCGAGGTTGTGGATATCGTGGACGAAGGGAACCGTCTGATCCAGTTTACCTATGAGGGAATCTTCGAAGAGATTCTGGACAGGCTGGGGCAGATGCCGCTGCCGCCATACATTACCCATCAGTTGGAGGATAAGAACCGCTATCAGACGGTCTATGCAACCCATACCGGCTCTGCTGCAGCTCCTACGGCCGGCTTGCATTTTACGCCGGAGCTGCTGGACGAGATTGAGCAAAAAGGCATAGAAATTGCGAGAGTCACGCTGCATGTAGGGCTTGGCACGTTCCGTCCAGTGAAGGTAGAAGAGATTACGGAGCACCACATGCATTCCGAGTTCTTCCAGATAGACGAGGAAGCCGCAAGGAAGATCAATCATGCCAAGGATTCCGGGAAAAGAGTTATCTGCGTGGGAACCACCAGCTGCCGGACCATAGAATCCGCAGCAGATGAAACCGGACGCTTGAAGGCTTGCAGCGGATGGACGGAGATATTCATATATCCGGGCTACCAGTTCAAGATCCTGGACTGCCTGATTACGAATTTCCATCTTCCCGAGTCCACCCTTATTATGCTGGTATCCGCGCTGGCAGGCCGGGAGCACGTGCTGGCTGCCTATGAAGAGGCGGTGAAGGAACGGTACCGGTTCTTTAGTTTTGGCGATGCGATGCTGATTGTATGATGACAGACAACATAGCATCAAAAGTTAATATTGAAGTTTGAACCTGACAACGGCTGCCTTTTGGATGAGGCAGCCGTTTGTGCATGTAAATGTATTCCTTGATTGATCCTATTTTTCTTCGCTTCCCTTAACCTTCCCTTAACCGAACGCCTGCTATACTGTTTTTTATAATACAAGATCATGTAAAAGTAAGAGAAAGGTGGATTTGACATATGAAGATAAGAGTAATTTCCTGCCTGCTGGCAGGCGTTCTGTCACTAAGTCTGGCACTTGGGGCATGTTCCCAAAAGCCAGGAGAAACAAAGAAGGGGCCTGCGGTTACGTTGAGCGATGAGGAAGTAGTGACAATGGAAAAAGCGGCTGATTACCTCTCTTATGCAGCCGCGGGATATAACAAGGAGGTGCCCGGGAAGAAGGAACTGATGGATAATTTCCTTGGACTTTCAGAAAAAGACGATGCCACGCGTATTCAGGTATTGATCATGACAAGCAGGGCTTTTGGAGAACTGCCAAAGCCCATAGGGAACAATGCCCGCCTGGCTCCCTCCGGTGTGGAGTTATCCGGTGCCCCGCAGTGGGCCATGGAGGATATCGAGAAACTTAATGAAGCAGGTATTCTTGTTCAAAATGACTTGGGAGAAACAGCTGGGTCTAAGGAAAACAGAACGGATGGAAAGACAGAGGACGCGCAGACAGGGGATTCCGGCACGGACAGCGATGCCGTCAGCCAATCGGACAGCGTGAAAGACAGCGTGTCAGAACCTTCGGGAGAAAAGGAAGCAGTTTCGCAGGAAAGCGCTGACCCTAGCGGGACAATTACCGGTAAAGAGCTTAAGACGCTAGTACGGCGGATTTACGCGTTATATGGAACGGAATTAAAGGATGATTTTTATGCGGCGGTCAATAAGAAAGATTTAGATACAAAGGAAATCCCCAGCGGAGAGACGGATGCGGGAGGGACCTATGACCAGCGGATACTGGTTCAGAAACAGGTGAATACTATTATCAAAGAAATTGTGGAAGGGGATGGATATGCGCCTGGCAGTATGGAAGAGAAAATCAAAGAATATTATGAAAGCGCCCTGGACTTTAATACACGCAATGCCCTGGGCGCAGAACCAATAAGGAAATATCTGGAGGCTATTGAAAATGCGCGGAGCATGGAGCAACTAAGCGACGCGCAGATTATATCCATGAAGGAAGTCGCAAGCGGAAGTTTCTTGGGAGTGATGTATATGACCGATACCCGGGATACGCAGAAGACCATTCCGACGTTGATGCCGGCGATAGAGCCAGAAGAAGAGACAGACGAGAGTCAGGAGAAACTCAACCAAAGGCTCCTGGTCTTAAGCGGAGAGAGCGAGGAACAGGCAAAAGACCGCATAAAGGCTTATGAAAAATTGAAGCAGGCAATGAAGGCGTACGAAGAAAGCGGGAAGGAAAAAACTGATCCAGGCGCGGATGTCCGTTATGTGGATCTGGATGAACTGCAGAAACTGTATCCGGGGTTTGATGTGAAAGCGATAATTGAAGCAAGCGGAGATGATATCCCGCCAGAATTCTGCCTGATGTCGCCGGCTATGTTTGAAGGTTTCGCCGAACTTATGCAGGATGAGCAATATCTCCCTGGCATCCAGACTGCCTTGAAGCTGAACCTTATCACTTCCAACTATACAAGTTTGAGCCAGGATTTTCTGGATGCATTTGACGAGTACAATCAGGAAACGATGGGACAGGCGCCCAGTGAAAATACGAAGGAAGAGACGGCGTATGCCCTGGTTCAAAATGCTCTGGGAACATATATTGACCGCCTGTATGCCAAGCGGTATTTTTCTCCCGAAGCGAAAAAATATGTAAACGGCATGGTACAGCAATTTATTCGCATTTATAAAGAGCGGATTGAGAAGCTGGAATGGATGAGCGGGAACACAAAGAAAGCGGCAATCCACAAACTGGAAAGCATGAAATTCTTTATAGGCTATCCGGACAAATGGGATACCACTTTGGACAGCCTTAAGATAACGGACAGTTTCTTTGACAATCAGGTGGCTGTTTCCAAACTCAGCGCCCAGAGAAACCGTAAGGAAGCTGAGGCAAAAAACAAGGGCGGGCTGGAAGCCTATATGAAAATTCCCGTGGCTGATGTCAACGCCTATTATGACCAGTACAGCAACACGATGTGTTTCCCGGCAGGAATTCTTCAGGCGCCCCAATTTGACGTAAATGCTTCTCTGGAAGAGAATCTGGGCGGAATTGGCACGACGATTGCCCACGAAATTACCCACGCGTTTGATAACACGGGAGCAAAATTTGATGCAAAAGGCCTTCAGAAAGACTGGTGGGAGCCAAAGGACTATGAAAGATTCGAGGCGCTGTGTAAAAAAGCGGCTGAATTCTATGATGGCTGGGAGTCGGCCCCTGGTATTGCTATGAATGGAGAGCAGACATTGGGAGAAAATATCGCGGACATAGGAGGAATGGCCTGTGCTCTAGAGGCGCTTGGGAAAACAGAAAATCCTGATTATGATGCATTTTTCCGGGCCTATGCCAGAGGGTGGCTGAAATGCACCACCCGGGAAAGAGCCGGCAGCCTGGCGGAAATTGATGAACACAGTTCCAGCAATCTACGGGTAAACCGGGTATTATCCAACTTCCAGGAATTCTACGATACTTATAACATTAAAGAGGGAGACGGCATGTTTGCAGCCCCGACGGAACGAATTGCTATCTGGTAAGCTTTTCTATACAGAAAAATGGAAAGCATAGTATAATTAAATAAAAGCAAACGAAAATAGGAGGTGCAGCAGATGAAACTGCTTTTAGTAGAGGATGAACCGATTCTGTCAAAATCTATTGCCAGAGGGCTGAAGAAACGCGGCTATATGGTAGACTGTGCCTATGACGGGGAAGAAGCGCTGGAATTATACGCAGTCAATGAATATGATTTGATGATTTTGGATTTGAATCTTCCAAAACTCGATGGCATGGAAGTTCTGCGACAGGTAAGGCAGGAGGACGACGCCATGCGGATATTGATCCTATCAGCCCGCACAGCGGCGGAAGACAAGATTGAAGGCCTGGATGCGGGATGCAGCGATTACCTGACGAAGCCATTCGACTTTGGAGAATTGGAGGCACGGATACGCAGCCTGCTGAGACGCCAGTTCATCCACCGAAGTACGGAACTTTGCTGCGGACGCATACGGGTTGATACTGCTGCCAGGCGTGTCTTCGTAGGCAAAGAGCCGGTGGAGCTGGCTCCAAAAGAATACAGCATTCTGGAATATCTGATGCACCACCGCGAACAGGTAGTCAGTGCGGAAGAATTGATTGAACATATCTGGGAAAGCGATGCGGATCTTTTTTCTAATTCTTTCAAAGTGCATTTGCATACGCTGAAGAAAAAACTGGACGGCGCAGGCGGCGCCGGGCAGTATATTGTGACCAGGCGGGGCCAGGGATACCTGATCAAGGAGTTAGGAGAGGATATGCTATGAGAAGAAAGTCTCTGAGAATACAGATTACAGCAGCAGTGGGAATCATCGTCACGCTGGCCTGTCTGGCGCTGACGGCTAACTCCATCTATTCTGCCAACAATTACTATGCAGGCTATCTGGAAGACCAGTCATCTTCCGAAGCCATGGTACCGCCTCCGGGGACTTATGAGGAAGATTTCCCGGAAAGGGATGGGCAGATCGTGGCGGATATTACCCGCAGTTTTTCGGTGCAGGGAGTGGCCGCCATGGCGCTTGCCATACTGGCCTGTGTCTTGTTCGCCTGGTGGGCCTGCGGGCGCCTGCTCAGGCCATTGGAGGAATTAACCGGGAGAATCCATGCCGTTGATCAGGAAAAATTGAATCAGCCGCTGCCGATCCCTGGGGGAACAGCCGAAGTACGCCTGCTGGCGGAATCCTTTAATGGAATGCTTGACCGCCTGAACCAGTCCTTCCAGATGCAGCGGCGTTTTGCGGCAGACGCGGCACATGAGTTAAAGACGCCTCTGGCGGCAATGAAAACGACCCTCCAGGTACTGCAGATGGAGGAGGCGCCCAGTAAGGAAGAGTATCAGGAGTTCGTTCAGGATACGCAGGAGAGTTTGGAGAGGCTGATTTGTACGGTAGAAAATCTTCTGGCCCTGGCCAGCAGAGAGGCCAGGAATGACGACGAACCGGTTTCGCTAAAGTCGCTGACTCTGAATGTAGCCAGGGGACTTGAGCCTAAAGCGGCGGTACAGCATATTACGGTATCCGTCGAGGGCGAAGAAGCGGTGGCGAAAGGAAGTCCCGCTTTATTTTACCGTGCTATTTACAATGTGATAGAGAATGCCATTAAGTATAACCATCCGGGCGGGCAGGTGCAGGCAAGAGTAATGAAAAGCAATAATGGACAGGCTGCTATCACTGTCACGGATACGGGAATCGGGATACCACAGGAAAGCATGGAATCTATCTTTGAGCCTTTTTACCGCGCCGACCCTTCCCGTTCCCAGAAGATTGAAGGATCGGGCCTGGGACTTTCGATTGTACGCCAGATTATGGAACAGTATGGCGGATCAGTTACGGTGGAGGATTCAAATGAGACAGGGAGCACGATTGTGTTACGGTTTATATGCTGGGATGAAACGTAAGACTTTGGCATCATATATATGAATAGAACAAATAGTTAACAAAAGAGAGCACGAAAAGCGTGGAATAATATTTTCTAAACGGATATGATACTTAAAGTAAGGAGGGGGATCCAATGGAATGGCTGAAGAAATTAAGCGATGCAGTCACGTATATTGAAAGGAATCTGGATAACGAGATATCCTTAGATGAGGCGGCGCGAATCGCCTGCTGTTCACCATTCTATTTCAAGAGAATGTTTTCTTATGTGGCTGGAATCTCCTTATCGGAATATATCCGCCGCCGCAGGATGACGCAGGCCGCTTTTGAACTACAGAGAACCAGTCAGAAGGTGATTGATATTGCGCTGAAATATGGCTATTCGTCTCCGACATCTTTCAACCGTGCCTTTCAGAGCGTGCATGGGATCAGCCCTGCCGCTGCCAAAAGCGAGGGAAGCACATTGAACACGTATCCGGCTATCAAATTTTCGGTTACAGTCACAGGAGGTACCGCTATGTCATTTCACATCGAACAGAAAGAAGAAATACGTGTTGTCGGCATCCGCAGGCCTTTGGCAGAGGAAGCGGAAGAAAATCACCGAAAGATTCCACAGTTCTGGCAGAAAGCGTTTGCGAAAGGCCAGGTTGAGAGAATCTGTTCTTTCGGCAATCAAAAGCCCAGGGGAATCTTAGGGGTCAGCGAATATAAAGGGCCTCAGGCCTTCCATTATTATATTGCGGCGGCAACGGACAGCCCTGTACCCGAGGGCATGTATGAGTGTGTCATTCCGTCCGCGACTTGGGTTGTCTTTGAAAGCGATGGCCGCTTCAAGGAAAGCGTACAGGATATATTCCGCCGTTTTTATACCGAATGGCTTCCGCTTTCCGGCTATGAGTACGCAGGCTTACCGGATATCGAAGTATACCCGGCGGCTGAGAGCACGCCGGCGGCAGGGCATTCGGAGGTATGGATCGCGATAAAGAAAGAAAAGGAGAACTAGAATGTATGCGATACAAGCACAGAAGGTGACAAAGCGATATAGGAATGGCGCGCAGGCACTGGAGAATTTTAGCGTGCAGGTTCGGGAAGGAGAGATCTTTACCCTGCTGGGGCCAAACGGCGCGGGAAAATCTACATTGATCCGGATACTTACCACATATCTGAAGCCGGATTCTGGTGAAGTCCGGATGCTCGGGAAGGAACTTTGCCGGGATGCTGCATCAATACGTCAGGATATTGCCTGCGTGGCTCAGCAGACATCCATCGATACCTATCTGTCACTGGAAGAAAATATGCTGTTCCAGAGCCGGCTGTACCGGATTCCCAAAGCAGAGGCAAAACATAGGATGGAGAAACTGATCTGCGATTTTGACCTGCATAGTTTCAGAAAATATCCGGTGGCTTCCTACTCGGGAGGGATTCGAAGGCGGCTCGACATTGCGCTCAACTTGATGTCAAACCCCAGGATCTTGTTTCTTGACGAGCCCACCGTGGGTATGGACATCCAGTCTCGAATGGCTATGTGGGATATGGTGAGGAAGATCCGTGACGACTTTGGAACAACCATTTTTTTGACTACGCACTATCTGGAGGAAGCCGACAATCTTAGCAATACGGTCTGCATTATGAAAGAAGGCAGGGAAGTGGCGCAGGGAACTTTGGCAGAACTGCGTTCCTATATCAGGCAGGATACGCTTCTGATCCATTTTTCTACAGACGCTGAGGCGCAAAAGCATAGGAAGGATATGAAGCCGGCATTTCCGGAATCCCAAGTGACGATTCGCAATGGGGATATCGTGGTCAATACCAAGGAGGGGCATTTGGATATGGAGCGGGCATTGGGGATTCTGCTTAAGCACAATATCCCGTTTCGCGGCATAGAGATCTCACAGCCTACCTTAGAGGATGTGTTTTTGCGCCTGACGGACAAATGGAAAGCAGGTGAACAAAAGTGAGTGTTGCCACAATTTTTTATCGGAACATCAAATGGCGCTTTCATAATGCTTTTACCATAGTGATTACAATATTACAGCCTGTTTTGTGGCTGGTTTTTTACAGCCGGGTTGCAGAAGGAACTTTGAGAGGTGCCGGAATAGATAATTATACGGCCTTTATCTTCCCAGGCCTGATCATGCTAGTCTGTTTCTCGGCCTGCAGCAGCAGCGGGATCATGAATTACCTGATGAAGACGGATGGCAGCTTTTACCGGGTTCTGATCGCTCCCGTTCGCAGGGGCTCCATTGTATTGGGGCAGCTTCTGGAAGCAGTATGCTGTACTTTTATAGAAGTGGGGCTTCTGACGGTAATCAGTCTGCTGCTTTCTGCAGATGTTATGCTGGATATGCGCGGAGTCGTTCTCATCATCCTGCTGATTGCCTTGATGGCATTTTTCATGGCTGGGGTTTCTTATAGCATCAGCCTGATCCTTCCCAATGAAGTACTGTATGAAACGGTTATGAACGCAATCGTGCTTCCTGTTTTCTTTCTGAGTACGGCACTGTTCCCGGCTGATGGACTTCAAGGAGCGCTGGGGGCAGTCATCCGGCTGAACCCGCTTACACATGCCATTAATGCCATACGCTCGATGATTCTATATGGAGCCATCGACATGAAGACCATAGGGTCCGTTGGGGGGCTGTTTCTATTATTGGGAGCAGGCAGTTTTGGATGGGCGCTCTGGAGTCTGAAGAAAGAGATGCGCTTGTAGCACAATCGTGCAATGTTATGGTATAATAGACATCATGCTGTCCATTTGCTGCTGGCAGAGGAGAGGCTTGAATTTAAATACCAGGAGGTAAATGAAATGAAATATGAAGGCGTATGTATTGCGGTAAAAGATGTAGAGCGTTCTAAAAGGTTCTATCAGGAACTATTTGAACTCGAGGTGTTTCAGGATTATGGCATAAATGTTTCCTTTGGCGGCCTGTCTCTGCAGCAGGAGTTTGACTGGCTGATTGGAATTCCGAAGGAGAGTGTGGCAGAAAGGTCCCATAATATGGAACTGTACTTTGAGGAAGATAATTTTGACGATTTTCTTGTTAAATTAGAAGGACGTGACGATATTAACTATATTGGAGACGGCGTTAAAGAGGCTGGGTGGGGACAACGCTCGATTCGTTTTTATGATTTGGATGGCCACATTATAGAAGTCGGCGAGAACATGAAAATGGTTGTGAAACGTTTTCTGGATTCTGGAATGTCAATGGAAGAGACTTCCAAACGGATGGATGTATCCATAGCGGATTTGGAAACGCTTCTGCGCAGTTAGCCTTCAACCGGGCGATGGTAGAAAAGGGGAAAGAATAATGAAAATAAAGAACTATATGCTGGTGGTGAAAGATCTGGAGAAATCGAAAGATTTTTATTGGAAAGTCTTGGGCCTGCGTACACTGGCTGATATGGGGATTCATGCGGTATTGACCGGAGGACTGGCATTACAGACAGAAGGAAGTTTTAAGGAATTTACCGGCAAAGAGATTTCCTATCATGGTAACGACACGGAGATATATTTTGAAGAAGATGATTTTGACAGCTTTGTGGAGAAACTTTACAGTATGGAAAAGATCGAATATGTGCATCCCGTCATGGAGCATAGCTGGGGACAAAGAGTCGTACGCTTATATGACCCGGATCACCATATCATAGAAGTAGGAGAAAACATGAAGACTGTCTGCAGGCGTTACTCAGACCAGGGAATGACGATGGAAGAGATCGCTGAAAAAATGGGGATACCGCTGAAAGCAGTTAAAGCATATGCCAGATAGAAGAGACGCTTTAGCCGAGTTTTTTCTTTATTCTTTCAGGCTTTGAATCCTTCTGCTATAGGAAGACAAACAAGGTCCTTGTCACTTTCCTGTCACTTTTCCTGGCTATTATGTTAGTATCGAACAGGAAAGGAGATACACGACTATGGAAATACTACGCTGCAGTCATCTTACAAAAATATATGGCAGCGGTTCGAATACCGTAACTGCGCTTAAGGATGTCAGTTTTTCTTTGGAACGGGGAAGCTTTACCGCAATTATCGGGGCATCCGGCTCCGGCAAATCAACGCTGCTTCACATGCTGGGAGGGGTAGACCGGCCCACCAGCGGAAGCATTTATATTGAGGATACAGACATCTCGAGCCTTGGACCGGAACAGCTTGCCGCCTTCCGGAGACGGAAGGTGGGGCTGGTGTACCAGTTCTATAACCTGATTCCCACGCTGAATGTGCGCAAGAATATTCTGCTTCCGGTATTGCTGGATAACCAGAAGCCGGATGAGGAACGGTTCGAGCAGCTTGTCACGGCGCTTGGAATTGCCGACCGCTTAAGCCATCTGCCAAGCGAACTATCAGGAGGGCAGCAGCAGAGAGTTGCGATTGCCAGAAGCCTGATTTACCACCCGGCGATTCTGCTGGCAGATGAGCCGACTGGCAATCTGGATCGGAAGAATTCGGAAGAGACGATCGAATTGCTGAAATTGTCTAACCGCCGTTATGGGCAGACGATTCTGCTGATTACCCATGATGAGAAGACTGCCCTTATGGCCGACCGGGTTATAACGCTGGAAGACGGAAAGATTCTGCATGACGAGGTGGTGGGCTGATGAAGATTCTCAGGGAATATGTGTGGGATTCCATACGGAAGAATAAAAGAACGAGCCTTGCCATAATGATCGCTTTATTTTTAATGACTACCATGATGTCTTGCTTCTGCGGGTTTGTCTATACAATGTGGACGGATGCGATTGCCCTTTCCATCAATGAGGATGGCAACTGGCACGGAGAACTGTTTGATGATACCAAAGGCGAAAGTTTGAAGCAGATAGAGAATTATGCGTCTGTACAGGCTGTACTATTAAAAGGCCCCTGGGAAGTGGCAAAACTTGAAGATACAGGGAAACGGACCTACCTGATATCCAGAGGCGCAAACAAGGAATATTGGGACTCCATGCCGGAGAAAAGCCTGATAACCCAGGGGCGCGTTCCGGCTGCGGAAGATGAGGTCGTTCTTTCAAAGCAATATTTTGATGACCACCCGGAAGCGACTGTGGGAGATACGCTCACCCTTCCTACGGGGAACCGCATCTATGAAGGAAACGTGTGTATGGAGACAGAAGGCTTTCATGAGGGGGAAGCCTTTCAACAGACAGGTACGAAAGCATACAAGATTGTAGGAATTATGGATGTTGCCACATCTTCTTCGGTTCCGGCATATACCGCCATGAGTTTTCTAAACGAAGAATCGATTCAGCCTGAGGATAGCCTGACAGTCTATCTGCGGTTTGATCCTATGAGAAGTACCTATAAGGAACTTCCTGCTCTTGCAGCATCCATTGGATATGAGGCGGATGAATACGAGACGTATAATCTTAGATATAATGCAGGACTTCTGTCCAAATATGGAATTCTGCCGCCAGAGCAGATTCACAGTATAGACAGTCTGAAGATGCTGACGGTTCCCTTATTTTTTCTTGTCCTGGCCGTGCTTTTGATCGGGGTATTCGTACTGGTGATCCATAATGCATTTGCCCTGTCTGCCAATGAAAAACTTGCCCAGCTGGGCACGCTGGCGGGAATCGGGGCATCGCCGAAGCAGATCAAGGCGGCAGTGTCATTGGAAGCCTTGATGCTGCTCGTGGTGCCGCTTCCTCTGGGAATCTTATGCGGCTGGCTTCTGGACGTGGAACTGATGCGCCTGATCAATCAGGCAAATGATATTGGAAGGAGCGCGCCGGATATCGTGCTGACCTTCGGGCTTCCTGCCATAGTACCGGCTATTTTTCTGTCTGTTGCCACGGCCTGGATATCTGCCAGGATACCGGCACGCAGGGTAGCCAGGCTGACGCCGGTAGAGGCGCTTAGGCAGGTGGAGACGCTAAGAGGAAAGAAGATACGAAGAAGCCGGATTTACAGCCGATTCGGAATCAGCGGGGAACTGGCCGCCAATGCGTTAACGGCGCGCCGCAGATCCTACCGCACAGCTACCATTTCGCTGTGTATGTCCTTCCTTCTGCTAACTGGGTTTCTGTATATTGTTACAACCCAGAACGCTGCCAGAGAGATCTATCAGACGCAGGAGGAAAAAGAAGGACATATTTTTCTTTCGATCAGCGATGGAAGAGTGCCGGAGCAAAAGGCGCTGGATGAGATAAAAGAAGTCTCTGGAATCAGCCAGTCCGTTCTTTATAACAAGATGCCCTGCGCCACCTGGGTGACCAAAGAGCAGGCTGCGGATGATATAGACACTTATCTGGGAGGCTTTGATGAGATTGTATCGGAGAAGAAGTATACGCCGATTAAGCGGGACGGAAAGTACAGGATCTATTCCCAGCTGATTGGGCTTGAAGAAGAAAGCTTTCGGGAATACTGCCGGGAACTTGGGATAGATCCGGAGCCATACCTGGAAGATGGGAGCAAGGCGCTGATTTATAACCAGACTGCAGATCCTCATGCCAGTACGAGAAAGAAAAAAATTTACAGAGAAATGCTAAAAATCCAGACAGGACAGGAGATTCCATTTACGGAGAAGGCATATGATGAAGATAAAGGCGATTATCAGTTCCAGCTAACAGCAGGGGAGATTGTAGAGAAACTGCCGACAGAAGGACTGGGACTGCCCAGGTTTACGCTGATAGCAATCATGCCGATGGAACATGTCAGAGAAATTGCAGCAAACTGCAGCGAAAAAAGACACTTCACCGCTACAGCGGTCTATGGAAACTTTATGACGGATAGTTCCACAGGCGTGTCTTATTCCAGAATCCAGGAGGTATCCAAAAGCATCGAGGAGATTGTGGGACGCTACTATGGCAGCGGGGACTATATGGTCTCAGACTTGGCACAGAAAAAGGAAATGATGGATCAGGCAAATGGTGTCATGTCGACGGTCATCGCTTTCCTGACGGGACTGCTGGCACTGATCGGACTGTCCAATGTATGGGCCAGCATATCAGGAAACCTTCGCCAGAGGAGCAGGGAGTTTGCCATGCTTAAGTCGGTAGGGCTCTCACCGCTAAAACTGCGCCGCATGCTGCTCCTGGAGGGATTGAATCTGGGCCTGAAGCCCTTGCTCTACAGCCTTCCATTCCAGGCGGCCGTTCTGGCAGGCTTCCTGTATCTCAATGAAGTAAGCCTTGGGGAATACCTGCCCTATGCGCCTTACGCGGCCGTCCTTGGCTATACAGGCCTCGTCCTTGCCTGCATCATTGGGGCATACGTTGCAGGTGACAGGAGAATCCAGAGACAGAATATTATTGACGCGATCAAGGATGAGACGATCTGACAGGGTCAGTCCTTGTAGAATCTTATAATGAAGCGGGCATGTCCGGCCGGAGAGTTTTCGGCGTGGACATGTCCGTTCTGCGCTTCCAGGATCAGCCGGGAAAGAGCAAGCCCGATGCCGGCGCTGTCTTTCGCTGCGTGTTCTCCGCGGTAGAATCTGTCAAACAGATGGGGAAGATCCTTTTTGGAGAAGCCGCAGCCGCCATCCTCTATAAGAATCTGAGTATAGATCGGGTTCTGTCCGTATTCGATCTGGATAGTGCCTTGATCCGGCGTATGCTCGACGCAGTTTTTCAGGATATTGATGAACGCCTCCGAGGTCCATTGCGTGTCTGCGTTTATTCGAATGTCTGCAGGTGCCTTCTGGCCTTCGCAGACCGTCCTTTGAATCGTTAGTTTGATCTGTTTTTGATCCATCATCTCTTTTAGGGGACCGGCAGCCTCATAGAGCAGTTCCTCTACGCCCAGATCCTGCCGGCAGAATTCCAGAGTGTGGGAATCCAGTCTGGACAGAACCAGAAGTCCGTCTGCAAGTCCTTTCAGACGCTCAATCTGGCGTCTCAGACGCTCCAAGTATTCTTCCTCCTCCTTGCGGGAAGGTTCCAGAAGTTCTGCCATCAGAGACATGGAAGTAAGAGGGGTCTTTAACTGGTGGGCGATATCCGCAATCCTTGCGGCCAGGATCTGGTGGTCTTTTACCGCGTCTTCCTTTGTCGAGGCAAGGGAGGCAACCGTTTTATATATGGCGTCTTCCAGATGGGAGAAGGCGTCCTCCCTGCGGGTAAGCAGCACGGCCTTTCCGCTGTCTGCAGCCTGCAAGTAAGCGGCCAGTTCCCGGATCCTTTTCTCCTGGTACTTCCAATCCCGTCTGCGTATATAGAACACGGTACCTCCTGCCGCTTCAAAAAGTATCAGGCAAAAAACGATGGTGTAAGGCAGAATCAGCGGCATCGTACCCCATCGGTGATGGCCGTACTGTTCCAGATAGCGCCTTCCTTCCTTAAAGTCCTTTTTATTCTCCGTTTGAAGCCGGTCCTTCATTGCCGCCGGGAGAGATTGCCCTTCCAGAATTGCTCCCGTTAAGCGGGCGGTGAAGCCGTATTCATGGGAACTTAAAATAGCGGCGCAAAGAAAGCCTGCTGCCAGGCCGGGAAGCAGCCAGAGCAGGCAGGAGGCGAGAAATGCTTTCATCCCTTGTTTTTTCATACAATCTCCTCCATCCGATAGCCGATGCCGCGGATCGTCACGATATGCCGCGTGTCATTCAGTTTTTTCCGCAGCCGCCTCATCGTTACCGTCAGCGTATTATCGTTAACAAAGTTCCCGTCCGCATCCCATAGCCGCTCCAGAATCAGATTCCGGGGCAATGTCCGGCCCTTATTCTCCAGAAGTATATGAAGAAGGCGGTATTCAAGGGCAGTCAGAGTGACCGGCTCTCCGTTAAGATATCCCTGCATTTTATCCTTGTCAAGGGAAATATCCCCGCAGACGAGTACCGGCTGCCTGTCCTCCGGAAGCCTGCGAAGAACGGCGGCAATCCTGGATTCCAGCACAGCGATATGAAAGGGCTTGGTGATATAGTCATCCGCTCCCATGTCAAGTCCCCTGGTAATATCCATTACACCGTCGCGCACGGTCAGGAAGATAATCGGGGTATCTGCCTGCTCCTTCACCCATCTGCAGAAATCGTACCCGCTTCCGTCGGGGAGATTTAAGTCCAGCAGGATCAGACGAATATCGGAGGAAAAGAGTTTCCTCCCTTGCTCGATCGAAGGGCATGTGATGCAATCATATCCTTTTCGCTTTAAAGCCGCCTCAATGCCAAAGGAAATCGTGTCATCGTCTTCCAACAATAATATTTTAATCAAAAGTTCCACCACCTGAGAAATGAAATGTACGGCAAAGCCGCCATACTGTATATTATAACGCATAAGATGGGAATTGCCAGAAGGGATATAAAATACGCAGAATTTTCTGGTTGACTCTCACGCTGCGTCATAGGGTATGATAAAATCATCAAGAACAGGAGGAACACGGTATATGAGGACAGTAAAAGAAGTTTCAAAGATCACAGGTATCAGCGTACGTACGCTTCATTATTATGATGAGATCGGACTATTTAAGCCGACTCTTGTCAGCGAGGCGGGATACCGGCTTTATGACGATAAGGCATTGGAGATCTTACAGCAGATACTGTTCTTTCGAGAATTCGATATGCCCCTTAAGGAGATTAAGGCGGTCCTTAAAAATCCTGATCTTGATAAGAATGAACTGCTGAAGAGCCAGCAAAAACTGCTGATCTTAAAAAAAGAAAGGCTTGAGCGGATTATTGGCAGTATTGATGACATTCTGAAAGGAGAGAATAAGATGGATTTCGAGGTTTTTAATAAGACGGATATCGAGCAGATGTACCGCGATATGTTAAAAAATATGACGGATGAGCAGAAGAATATTTTTATTAAGGAATATGGAAGCATGGAAGCGTTTGAACAGCATTTTCTTGGCAGCGCTGCCAGCCCGCAGGCCCAGAAGAACTTTGAAAAGGTGGTGGAATGGTACGGGGATAAGGAGAGCGCCATGACTGCTGCCGCCAATCCTGAAAACCCTGAGATTTTGGAAGCATATCAAAAGAGGCTGGATGCGGCGACGGAAAAACTCGTATCCAGAATGGGAGCGGACGTAGATTCATTTGAAGTAAAAGAGGTTGTGGGGGAGATAGATTTTGTCTCAAAACAGTTATATCAAATGAAAGATGTATCTGCATTCATGCTTGATATGGCAGACATGTATCTGAAAAATGAGACATTGCAGAAGAGTACGGATCAAAAATATGGAGAGGGAGCGTCGGTATTTATCGGAAGGGCGCTGAGAACGTTCTATAAAGGATAATATAAAGGCGGCTGGCGGATGTCAGCCGTCTTTTGACGCATGAGAAGGCTGGTAAATCAAACGGTATATTTTTCTTTCGAAATTTGCTATAATAGTATTGGTTTGATGATATTGGAACTGGCTAAGCAATTTTAGCAAAGAAAATGTGAAAAAGGAACGGGATGAAAATGGGATTGTTAGGATTCAATTCAGAACCAGAATTCCAGAAACTCTCTGACATGGTTGCCGGATGCCAGAACAGCGAAGCTGCCAGGCGGCAAGGCGGATTCTGCATGCCGGAATGGAATCTGGCAAAGGAATACGCAGAATTTACGACGGACTATCTATATGCGTCCTGGACTCTGGGCGATAAGAAGATATTTGAGGATTATGCCCGGTGGCTGTATCAGCTGCTCTGTCCTGTGATTGCATCAGATGAAAGAGGCAGGGTGCGCGCGCTGCTGATGGAGCATTTCCAGGCAGTCAAGGAGTGCGCGGGGAAGACAATGTCCGGAAGCAGGCAAAGGGAACTAAAAGAAATTGTAAGCAAAGGGATGGAAGCAGTGCTGGCCGAGGAGGCAAAAGCATGCACGCACAGCGAGTGGGAAAAAGGGAAATATAAGGAAGAAAGAGCCTCCTATCTGAATTCGCTGATGGAGTCAGACACCAGAAAGGCGGTCGCTTTGGTAGGAAACTTTCTCCAGTCCGATATCCCGCTTCCGGATATCTGTGTGGATATTCTTGGAAAAACCATGGAGGAAGTGGGCGAACTATGGCATAGCCATAAGATATCCGTAGATATGGAACATTACTGTACAGCCACGACCCAGACTGCGATGTCGCAGATGTATCCGGCCATCTTCCAAAGCAGACGCAAAGGAAAGAAGATGGTGGTGGCCTGCGTAGGCGGCGAACTGCATGAGATGGGAGCCCGGATGGTGGCGGATCTCTTTGAATATGCGGGCTGGGACAGCGTCTATCTTGGAGCGGCGTCATATGAGGAGTTACATAAGGCCGCAGAGGAAGAAAAGCCGGATCTGATAGCGCTTTCGATTACCATGCCTCAGTACTTGGTGGAGTGCATGAATATTGTGAAGAGGCTTAAAGAGGCATTTACGGATATTCGGATTGCGGTTGGAGGACACGCATTGAAAAGTTTGAGCGAAATACAAAAGGACTGGAGGATTGACGTATATACCCGTGATGCAAGGGAACTGGTGGCATGGGCGGAGAATATGCCGGAAGAAAAGATATGATGGTCTATATTGCTTTATGCGATGCACGTTGGAATATCAGAAAGGTGATCCGCAGCATCCCCGCGTGCCTGGCCCGGGAAGGACAAGACGCGCGGGAGATCTTTACAGATCAGGACTGTCTGGACAGGCTGATGCAGAAGAGTGCGGGAGGAAGCGCGACGCAGCGCCTTAAGCTTCGGGAAGCAGATGGCAGGATGGCTTTTGCAACGGTTAAGGCAGTAAAAGAACAGGTTCTGCTGCTTGTGTATGAGATGGAAGACAAGAGTCAGCTTCCTCAGATGACGGAAGCCCAGCTCTGCGCGCTGGATGAACTGCCGGGCATGAACACTGGCCCATATGGAAATGAATTCTATGAGATTCAGAAGATGAATAACCGCCTCGTTGATTCCAAGCGTTCGCTTGCCAAGGCAAACATGCAGTTGAAAGAAACCTTGGAGCAAATACGCAAGGCTGAAAATATCATTGAGATACTAGAACGGGATCCGATCACGAACCTTCTGACTGAAAAAGCCTTTTATGAAAAGGCAGATAAGATACTGAAAGAGAATCCCGATCAGGATTTCGATATCATAGCCGTGGATATTGAAAGATTCAAAATTGTGAATGATGCGTTCGGAACGGCTGCGGGCAACCAGCTGCTTTGCGATCTGTCCGCCTGCCTTCTGGATGTGGGAGGAGGGGAATTATCGCTGTCTGCCAGAATCAGGGCAGATCTGTTCGCCGTGCTGGCGCCCCATCAAGAAGCGCGGTACAAGGCGCTGGAGGACAGCCTTGGAAAATTCGCTGACAGTTATTCACTGCCTGCCCGTATCGAAGTTAAGGCAGGGATCTACAGGATTGAAGAACGAGATATCTCTACGGCAAGAATGTGCGACCGGGCATTTATCGCAGTTGAAAGCATTAAGGGGATATTTTCAAAGAGGCTGGCTTACTATGACGATTCCATGCGCCGCAAGATGCTTATGGAACAGAAGATATTAGATACCATGGTGGAATCTCTTTTAAGGGAGGATTTCCTGGTCTATCTGCAGCCCAAGGTACAATTAGGGACTGGGAAGATGATAGGAGCGGAGGCGCTGGTAAGATGGCGGCACCCGGAACTGGGAATGATCTCCCCGGCTGAGTTCATCCCAGTCTTTGAGAAGAACGGATTCATCTATTCTCTGGACATGTACGTATGTAGAAAGACCTGCGAGATACTGAAAAGATGGAAAGCGACCGGTATGCACGGAATTCCTATAGCGGTAAATGTATCCAGGATGGATATCTATCATGGAGACCTGCCGGAGCAGTTTGGCAAACTGATTGAAACATATGGACTGAAGCCGCAGGATCTGCATCTTGAGATTACAGAGTCAGCTTATATATCGGACTCCCAGCAGCTTCTTGCGGTGGTGGAAAGGCTTCGGGATTCCGGGTTTGTAGTTGAGATGGATGATTTCGGAAGCGGGTATTCCTCTCTCAACACGCTGTCCGAACTTCCTATAGATGTTCTGAAGCTGGATCTTAAGTTTCTGCGGGAGGAGACGGAAACGAAGCGCAGGCACGCGACGATGCAGGCGGTCATCAATCTGGCGCTGGAGCTGGGACTTCAAGTGATCGCCGAAGGGGTCGAGACAAAGCAGCAGGCGCAGCGCCTGGCTTTGATGGGCTGCCAGTATGCCCAGGGCTATTATTATGGGCATCCAATGCCACAGGAGGAATTTGAGGAACATTTCATGGACTGCTGCATATGATGTTGCAAGGAGTGTGATGAAATGTTTAAGGTGATTCAAGGAATACCGTCTGCTCATGCAGCCATTAAAGGCAGCGAGACATATGAATCAATCCGGGGAAATGTCTATCTGTATGAAGTATACGGCGGGACGGTTCTTATGGGTGAAATCTATGGAATCCCCCCGGAACTGGAAAGGGAAAGCGGCGGCTTCTACGGCTTCCATATTCATGAAGGAGGCAGCTGTACAGGAAATTCACAGGATGAATTTGCGGATGCCAAGAGCCATTATAATCCCAAAGGGGTGCCTCATCCCAGGCATGCGGGTGATCTTCCGCCGCTAATGAGTCACAACGGTATTGCATGGATGGAGGTATATACCGGAAGATTTTATCCGGAAGAAGTGATTGGAAGGACGATCGTTGTCCATGGAATGCCGGATGATTTCAGAAGCCAGCCATCCGGGGACTCGGGAGACAAGATCGCCTGCGGAGAGATCATGGCATGGGAAGAATAGGATAAGAGCCATATAACAGGCAGAGGATATACAAGGAGGGAAGGCAATGGCACAGAAGAGGCTTGCCTGGGGATATACGACAGGAACATGTGCCCAGGCAGCAACCAAGGCGGCAATGCAGATGCTGTTTTCGGGGGCGCAGTTAGATCATATACAAGTAAGTCTTCCCAACGGGGAGATGCTTACCCTTGAACTCTATGAGATAAAAATAGCGTACGCCGCGCAGGAAGACAGATTACCTTCCAGCGTATCCTGCGCGGTTAAAAAGGATAGCGGGGATGACCCGGATATCACCGACGGCGTGCTGGTATATAGCAAGGTACAGCGGACGAAAGGAAGAGAAAGAGTCCTGCGGGGCGGACAGGGGATTGGCCAAGTAACGAAGCCAGGGCTGGAGCAGCCGGTAGGAAGCCCGGCCATCAACCAGGTGCCGCGGAAGATGATCCTGCAGGAGGTGGAGGAAGCCTGTGAAGAAGCAGGATATAGCGGTGGCATCGAGGTAGAGATATCCATCCCGGATGGAGAGAGGCTGGCACGAAAGACCTTTAACCCAAGGCTTGGCATTACAGGCGGCCTGTCCATACTGGGGACAAGCGGCCGGGTAGAGCCGATGAGCGAGCAGGCACTGATCGATACGATCCGGCTGGAGATTCAGGTAAGGATGGCCGGGGGAAGCCGGCATCTGGTCATTGCGCCGGGGAATTATGGCCTTACGTTTTTGAGGGATGCCTACGGCATCGAAGAAAAGGCTGTTATCAAATGCAGCAATTATATTGGACAGACCCTGGATATGGCATCGGAACAAGGCTGCAAGGGAATTCTGGTGGCAGGCCATATCGGAAAATTGATCAAGGTGGCGGGCGGGATCATGAATACCCATTCCAGATGGGCAGACTGCCGGATGGAGATTCTGGCATCTGCGGCTCTTCGGGCAGGTCTTTCTGGGAAGCAATCCAGGAGGCTGCTGGAAGCCATGACCACGGACGATGCCCTTGCCATGCTAAGCGACGGGGAACGCCGTATGGTGATGGAGCAAGTCATGGGCCAGATACAAAGATACCTCGAATACCGCGCAGGAGAGGAAATGGAGACAGGAGCGGTCATTTTCTCCAATGTATACGGAATATTGGGCAAGACTGATCTTGCGGATGACCTTCTAAGAAGAGCGGTGGCAGACCTGGAACAAGACGGGAAAAAATAGAGAAAGACAGTTGAAGCGAGAGAGGGATACAAATGGCAGGAAAGTTATATGGAGTAGGAGTAGGGCCCGGGGATCCGGGACTTCTTACGTTAAAGGCAGTTCAGGTGATAAAGGCATGCGACGTTATCGCGGTCCCGGGGAAAGAGCCGGAAAATACGGTGGCATACCAGATCGCGTCCGGTGCCTGCCCGGCAATTCGAAAAAAGGAGATACTGGGAATCCATATGCCTATGACGAAGGATAAGGATAGATTAAAAAAGAGTCATGCAGATGGAGCACGAATATTGGAAGCGTATCTGGATCAAGGAAAGGCGGTGGCATTTCTGACCCTTGGCGATCCTACGGTTTACTCTACCTACATCTATCTGCACAATATTGTGAAGGAGGCAGGATATGAGACCGAGATTGTGAGCGGTGTCACCTCTTTTTGCGCCGCTGCCGCGCGGCTTGAGATGGATATTGCCAGCAAGGCGCAGCAGATCCATATCATACCGGCTTCCTATCAGATCGAGGAGGCGCTGCTGCTTCCAGGCACCAAAGTGCTGATGAAGGCAGGAGGAAAGCTTCCGGAAGTAAAAGAGGTATTAAAGCATCATCCGGCCGAAGTGACGATGGTTGAAAACTGCGGGATGGAGCAGGAAAGAATTTATTATGGGGCAGAGCAGATACCGGAAGATGCCGGATATTACACGCTGCTGTTTGTAAAAGAAGAAGGAGAGCCATTATGATACATTTTGTTGGAGCAGGCCCGGGGGCGGAAGATCTGATTACCGTCCGGGGCCAGCGTCTTCTTAGAGAGGCGGACGTAATCATATATGCAGGATCCCTTGTAAATCCGGGACTGCTAAAAGAAGCGGGGGAAGCGTGCAGAATCTATAACAGCGCGGTAATGACGCTGGAGGAAGTGATAGCGGTCATGAAGCAGGCGGAGGCAGAAGGGCTTAAGACTGTCCGGCTTCACACCGGGGATCCTTGCCTGTATGGCGCGATCCGGGAGCAGATGGATATTCTGGATCAGCTGGGGATCTCTTATGAATCCTGTCCTGGCGTCAGTTCATTCTGCGCGGCAGCGGCAGCATTGAACCTGGAATATACATTGCCGGAAGTATCCCAGAGCGTGGTGATTACCAGGATGGAGGGAAGGACGCCGGTTCCGGAGAAAGAACGGATCGCATCCTTTGCATCCCATGGCGCGACTATGGTATTATTCTTAAGTACAGGACTGCTTAAGGAACTGACGGATCAGCTGATTGCGGGAGGATATCGCCAGGATACGCCGGCGGCAATCGTATTCAAAGCCAGCTGGCCGGAGGAAGAGACGCATATCTGTACGGTTGGAACATTAGAGGAGACAGCAAAAAAATACGGGATTACGAAGACTGCGCTGATCATCGTAGGAGAAGTGGTGCTTCATCAGGACTATGAAAGATCCAGACTCTATGACCCATCATTTACGACAGAGTACCGAAAGGCCGGACATCCATGGAATCAGCAGGAAGCGGGCGATGGGAAGGATTGAATCAGGGAACGAGGAAGGACAGGCAGGATGCAGATAGCAGTGATCAGTTTTACCAGAAATGGGAAAGAACTTGCGGACAAGATTGCCGGATATTTATCTGAAGAAGGATATGAAGTAACAACAGATATCAAATGCAATGGAGTACAGGGTTCCATAACAGAATCCCTGGGCGAATGGACGGGGCGGATGTTTCGAAAGCGCGATGCCCTGATCTATGTTGGCGCAGCAGGAATCGCCGTGCGCGCGATAGCTCCTTATGTGGAATCCAAGACGAGCGATCCGGCCGTGCTGGTGGCAGACGAAAAAGGCAGCTACATGATTCCGATTCTGTCCGGGCACATAGGCGGCGCCAATGAATTGGCTGTTTCGCTTGCCGCCAGAATAGGAGGATCGCCTGTGATCACTACGGCTACGGATATTCATCACCTGTGGGCAGTGGATAAGTTTGCCCAGGAGAATCATCTGTGGATTGAGGACATGGCGAAGGCTAAGCGGATATCGGCCAGATTATTGGCGGGCGAGGAAATCATCGTGGATTGTACCTGTGAAGAGAACCAGATAAAGGGCGAACCTCCAAAGGGAATCCGGATGATGGATGTACAAAGCCAGGAGAAAGAGCCGGACATATGCATCGGCATCCGCAAAAATCCCGGCTGGAGGCATACGCTGTATCTGGTGCCCCGGGCAGCGGTTGTTGGAATCGGATGCAGAAAGGGGACGGACGCGGGAAAGATAGAGAAGGCAATTGAGCGTACTTTAAATAGAGAAGGCATTTTTCAAAGCAGCCTTTGCAAACTGGCAAGTATCGATATAAAAGCTGGGGAAGAAGGGATTCTGAGGTATTGCAGAAACCATTCCCTGGAATTGGAAACTTACAGCGCCGGAGAACTTCTAAAGGCAGAAGGGGAATTCCATGCTTCTGCGTTTGTAGAAAAGATTACAGGAATTGATAACGTATGTGAAAGAAGCGCCGTATATGCCAGCGGCAATGGCAGGCTGGCGGTAGAGAAGCAAGTGGATGACGGAGTTACGGTAGCAATTGCGCAGAGGGATTGGGGGATTATGTTTGAATAAGATCTATGTAGTGGGAATGGGCCCGGGTGCCTATGAGCAGATGACGGTGAAGGCCGTTCGGGCTATAGAAATGAGCCAGGTAATTGTTGGATATACTGTGTATACGGATTTGCTGAAAAAGGAGTTTCCGGACAAGGAATATCGGAATACGCCTATGCGGCAGGAAGTAGAGCGCTGCCGCATGGCTTATGAGGAAGCGGCGGCAGGAAAGAAGGTGGCCATGGTATGCAGCGGAGATGCCGGCATCTATGGGATGGCAGGCCTGATGTATGAGGTTGGGACGGAGTATCCCCAGGTGGAGCTGGAGATTATTCCCGGCGTCACGGCCGCGCTGGGAGGGGCGGCTGTATTGGGCGCGCCTTTGGGGCATGACTGCTGTATGATCAGCCTGAGCGATCTTCTGACCCCCTGGGAGCAGATTGAAAAAAGAATTGTGTCTGCCTCTTTGGCAGACTTTGTAATCTGCCTGTACAACCCTTCCAGCAAGAAGCGGAGCGACTATCTGCGGAAAGCCTGTGATCTGATGCTTTCCTATAAAGAAAAGGATACGGTCTGCGGCATTGTAAAGAATATAGCAAGAGAAGGCGAGAGCATGGAGATATTGAGCCTGCAGGAACTCAAAGACGCAAAGGCGGATATGTTTTCTACCGTGTTCATAGGAAACTGCAAGACAAGGGTTATTGACGGCAAGATGATAACGCCGAGAGGATACCAGTATGAAAGAGAGTAAAATTCTGTTGTTCGCGGGAACGACAGAGGGAAGAGAATTAGCAGAATATCTGGTGGAGCGTAAAGTCAAAGTCCATGCATGCGTGGCAACGCCCTATGGGGAGAGCCTGCTTCCTAAAAACAGGCTTTTGAGCATATCCCACCAAAGGCTGGACGAATGCCAGATGCGGGAGCTTATAAAGGAATTTGCCCCCCGCTATGTGGTAGATGCGACACATCCTTTCGCAAAGGAAGTGACAGAGAATATCAAGCGTGCCTGCATAGAGGTGAAGGCTCCATATATAAGGCTTCTCCGGGAGGCAGGACAGGCAGGGGAGTCTGTGTGCGTAGAGGATGTGGAGGCAGCCGTGGAATACCTGGAGGGTACCAGCGGAAATATTCTGGTTACGACAGGAAGCAAAGAACTGGAGAACTATACCAGGCTGACCAATTACCAGGAACGTATCTTTGCCAGAGTCCTGTCTGTAGGGGATGTGGCAGTTAAGTGCGAGGAACTAGGAATCCGGGGCCGCCACCTCATCTGTATGCAGGGACCGTTTTCTGTGGAAATGAACCTGGCGATGTTAAGAGAATACAAGATTTCCTATCTGGTAACGAAGGAATCCGGTATTGCCGGCGGATATCCGCAAAAATGCGAGGCAGCAGCCATGGCCGGCGTTGGCCTGGTGGTGATAGGAAGGCCCCAGCAGGAAGCGGGAATGAGTCTGGAAGAAGTTATTAAGTTTCTTAAAAATGAAATAAATTTACAGGACAAGTGGAAAGTTTCTCTGGTGGGTATTGGAATGGGAACGGCGGAGACCTTGACGGCAGAGGGAAAAGAGGCGTGCAAGAAGGCCCAGCTGCTGATCGGGGCAAAAAGGATGCTGGAAACAGCCGATCAGCGGCAGCATACGTATGCTTCCTATCAGCCGGAGGAAATCGTCAATTATATCAAAGAACATCCCGAATATGAGAATGTAGCCGTGCTTTTGTCCGGGGATGCGGGATTCTACAGTGGGGCTTCCAGGCTTCTTAAGAGGCTGGAAGACGAGCCTCAGATAGAGGCCAGGGTCATTCCAGGCATTTCTTCCGTGGCGTATTTTTGCGCGAAACTCGGCGTATCCTGGGAGGATGCGGCACTAAGAAGCCTGCATGGAAGGCAGGATAATATCCTTGCAGCAGTCAGGGAGCATGAAAAGACGGTGATCCTGGCAGGATCAGCCCAGAGTGTTCGAAGCCTTTGCAGAAAACTGGCAGAATACGGATATGGGAGCCTGAAGGTCTGCGTAGGCGCAGATCTTTCCTATGACACCGAGAAGATCATAGAAGGAACGGCAGAATCCCTTCAAGAATACCAGGGGGCAGATCTTGCCGTAATCTATGTGGAGAATCCGGATACTTGCATAGGAATGGCAGTGCATGGATTGCCGGATGGCGAATTTATGCGTGGAGATGTCCCCATGACGAAAGAGGAAGTAAGAAGCATCTCTCTCTCAAAACTGCGTCTCGCGAAGGATTCCGTGGTCTACGATGTAGGCGCGGGCACCGGTTCCGTAGCGGTGGAGGCTGCGCTTAGGGTGACGGATGGAATCGTATATGCTGTTGAGAAAAAGGAAGAGGCCATTGAATTGATTGAAAAGAATCAAAAGAAGATGAAGGCAGATAATCTGGTGATCGTAAAGGGTGAGGCCCCGGATGCGCTTTTGGGCCTTCCGGTGCCGGACTGCGTATTCATCGGCGGCAGCACGGGGAATCTGAAAGGAATCCTGGATACGGTCTATCAGAAGAATAAAAAAGCGCGGGTAGTCATTAATACGATCACGCTGGAAACGTTAACGGAAGCAAAACACTGTATGGAGGAACTGCCAGTCGCGGAAGAAGAGATCGTCCAGATCTCTGTATCCAGATCGAAGAAGGCCGGGAGGTATCACATGATGCTGGGGCTGAACCCAGTGACGGTGATTAGTTTTACATTGCATGGGAAGAAGGATGAAGAAGCATGAGCGTAATACGTGTGCCAAGACTGATGATGACAGCCTTAAGCAGCGCAACGGGAAAGACGATGATCACCTGCGGGATTCTACAGGCGTTGAAGAATCGAGGCGTAAGATGTGCTCCCTTTAAGTGCGGCCCCGATTACATAGATCCGATGTTCCATAAAGCGGTGCTGGGGATGGACAGCGAGAATCTGGATACGTTCCTGTGCGGCAGGGACGAAGTGCGCTCCATCCTGGCAAGAAGAGGAAGGGGTATGGAGATTGCCCTGATCGAAGGGGTGATGGGGTATTATGACGGCCTGGGAGGAATATCCTGCGAGGCCAGCGCCTATGACGTGGCGGATGCCACGGGTACGCCGGCGGTATTGATCGTGGACTGCAAGGGGGCAAGCAAGTCTGTCATACCTGTGATCCAGGGGATTCTTAACTACCAGGAAGACAGCCATATCAAAGGAGTTATCTTAAACCGCCTGTCCCCGATGATGTATGGGCGGATGAAAGAGATGATAGAAAAAGAAACGAGGATAGAAGTCCTGGGGTATGTGCCTGTCCTTGAAGACTGCGAACTTGAGAGCAGGCATCTGGGATTGAAGATGCCGCATGAAGTAGATGGACTTGAAGAGCGGCTGCTTCGGATCAGCCGGACGCTGGAAGAGACGCTGGAGATCGACAGGATGCTTAACCTTGCAGAGACTGCGCCAGAGATAGAGGTGCAGGAAGAACAGGCAAGCGGCAGGAATAGGAAGACAGGCAGAACTGAAGAAGTCCGGGTCGGACTTGCCAGGGATGAGGCTTTCTGCTTTATGTACCAGGAGAATCTCCGCCTGCTTCAGGACTGGGGGATCCGCCTGGTTCCCTTTTCTCCGCTCCATGATGCGGCTTTGCCGGCAGATCTGCACGGCCTTCTGCTATACGGCGGCTACCCGGAACTTTATGCCCGGACCCTTAGCAGGAATGTCGGAATGCGTGAGAGCATTCGCCGGGCAGTCACGGGAGGGATGCCCTGCATGGCAGAGTGCGGAGGATTCATGTATCTGATGAAAGAGATGGAGGATGCGGATGGAAAACGCTATCCCATGGCTGGAGTCCTGGAAGGGAAATGCTATCCCACTCCAAGGCTTAAGCGGTTCGGATATATTACATTGACGGGCGGGCAGGCATTTGGAAAAGATGTCGGCGATATACCGGCCCATGAATTTCATTATTATGACGCTGACAGATGCGGGGAAGGGTACACGGCCAGGAAGCCGCTGTCTGAGCGTTCCTGGAAATGCATGGTCAGCACGGACACTATGCTTGCAGGATATCCCCATATCCATTACGATGGAAACCAGGAAGTTGCCAGAGCATTTCTGGAAGCATGCAGAAAGAGGAAGAATGATGACCATAAAGAAGATAATAGATAGTATAGAGCCCATTGACAGGAAGGCGATGGAAGAAGCGGGGAAGCGCTGGAATTCCATTGCCAAGCCCCTCCACAGCCTGGGAAGGCTGGAAGAAGATATTATAAAGGTTGCCGGCATGACCGGAAATGCAGATGTGCGCCTGGACAAAAAGGCTCTGATCGTGATGTGCGCAGACAACGGCGTGGTAGAGGAAGGCGTGACGCAGACCGGTCAGGAAGTGACGGCGATCGTAGCAGAGAATTTCCTTACCGGCAATACCAGCGCGGCGATCATGTGCAAGAAGGCAGGAGTGGATTTGTTTCCGATTGACATTGGAATGGCTGCGGCTACGAAGGTTCCGGATTATAAAGTTGCCTATGGAACCAGGAACATTGCCTTAGAACCGGCCATGTCCAGGGAAGAAGCCGTACAGGCAGTGATGACAGGCGTCAAGCTGGCCGGGAAGGCAAAAAATGAAGGCTACCAGATTCTGGCTACCGGCGAGATGGGAATCGGCAACACCACCACCAGCAGCGCCATAGCCAGCGTGCTTACCGGATGTTCGCCAGAGCAGATGACCGGGCGGGGAGCCGGACTTAGTACGGATGGACTGAGGCGAAAGGTTGAAGCAATCAAGAAGGCAATCGCTGTGAACCGGCCAGATAAGGCGGATGCGCTGGATGTCCTTTCAAAGGTAGGCGGATTCGATATCTGCGGTATGGCAGGGATATTTTTAGGCGGCGCGTACTACAAGGTTCCCGTGGTGATGGACGGATTCATATCTGCGGCGGCAGCCTTGGCGGCAGTCCGGATGTGCCCGGCCGCAGGCGGATACATCCTCGCATCCCATGCGTCGAAAGAGCCGGGGATGCAGGCCCTTCTTAAGGAACTTGACATGTCGGCGCCCTTGTGCTGCGGCATGAGCCTAGGGGAGGGAACCGGCGCAGTGGCGTATCTGCCAATTCTTGAGATGGCAGCGGAAGTGTACCGGAAGATGAGTACATTCAGCGACAACAAGATTGAAGACTATAAGGAACTAGGAGAAGAGTCATGATACATCTGATCACAGGAGGGAGCGCAAGCGGCAAGTCCGCCTATGCAGAAGACTGGCTTCTTGGAGCGGAAGGTGAAGCTAGAAAAAGTGCAGCCAATGATTATGCCTCCAAAGACGTATATCTTTATGTGGCGACTATGATCCCCTATGGCAGGGAGACAATGGAAAAGATCCTGCGCCATAGACGCCTGCGGGAAGGAAAGGGATTCGTCACCCTGGAGTGCCCGAGAAACCTGGCAGGCGCCAATATTCCCGGGAACCGGGGAGTCCTGCTGGAGTGCGTCTCCAATCTTGCGGCAAACGAACTCTATGGACAGAATGGAAGGATAAAGGACGTAAAGGAAACCCGGGAAGCAATTCTAAAAGGCATCCGGCATCTGGCGGAGTATACGGATCGTCTGGCTATCGTGACGAATGAAGTGAATTGTGATGTGAATGACTATAGCAAGGAGACAGAAGAATACCGGATGCTTATAGGCCAGGTCAACCAGAAGATCGCTGACATGGCGGATATGGTAACAGAGGTCGTCTATGGAATACCGGTGGAGATAAAAAGATCATGAAACGATTATGGAACAGTTTTAAAATAGCATTTTCCATGTATAGCAGGATTCCCATGCCGCACAGCGAATGGACAGAGGAAAATACATCCTATGCTATGTGTTTTTTTCCATGGATAGGCGGTGTTATAGGGATCGTAACATGGGGGATTTATCATCTGGAAGAATGGCTCGCAAGTTATGGGATTGATTATGGAAGCCTGTTTTTCACCATACTGATGGTAGTGGCGCCAATCATCATTACTGGGGGCATCCACATGGACGGCTTTTTGGATACTCAGGACGCCCTCAGTTCTTACCAGCCGAGGGAGCGCAGGCTGGAGATTCTGAAGGATTCCCATGCAGGAGCCTTTGCGATCATATCCTGCGCAGTCTATCTAATGCTGTATGTGGCAGTCTATTCTGCCTTGACTTCCCGCGCTGTCGTAGTGATTGGATTCGGATTCATGTTATCCAGGACCTTAAGCGGACTGTCGGTCATCACATTTCCGCAGGCGCGTCAAAAGGGGCTTGCCGCCACATTTTCCCAGAATGCGGCGAGGAAGGCTACCAGAAGCGTTCTGCTCTTATATCTGGCAGGACTGATCGCAGCGATGCTGGCGGCAGGAGGGCTTGCAGGCGCAGGCGCGCTTCTGGGGGCAGGAGGAATGTATCTGTATTATTATCGCATGTCCCTTAAGAAATTTGGCGGGATTACCGGGGATCTGGCAGGATACTTCCTGCAGATGTGTGAATTGATTATGGCGGCCTGCGTGGTTCTTGTGGAAGGAGTGTTAAGATGATACTGATTGTTGGCGGAGCATACCAGGGGAAGGCGGCATTTGCAGAGAGCCTGTTTCCAAAGATCAGGTGGACGGACGGGGAAACTTGCGACTTTGCGGATCTCTATGAGTGCCAGGGCATTTTACGATTTCATGCTTATATCCGGCGGATGCTGGAAAAAGGACAGGATGTGGATGATCTTGCGGAGAAGCTGATGCGAAGGAATCCCGGGGCGGTGGTCATAACCGATGAGATCGGCTATGGAATCGTGCCGGTAGACGCTTTTTTGCGGGAGTACCGGGAGGCAGCCGGGAGAGTATGCACGAAGCTGGCCGCGAACGCAAAAGAGGTCTGGCGGGTATCCTGTGGAATTGGAACGAGGATCAAGGGATGATGAAAATCTATTTGATCCGCCATTCCATCACCGAGGGCAATCGACGGAAGCGGTATATCGGACGGACAGACGAGCCTCTGTGCACACAGGGCGTAAAACTTCTGGAAGGCAGGACATATCCCCGGGTGGACAAGGTCTATGCTAGTCCTATGAAGCGATGCCTTCAGACGGCTGGCATCATCTATCCGGATATGCGGCCTTTGGTTATTGAGGAACTGGCAGAGTGCGATTTTGGCTTGTTTGAGAATAAGAATTATCAGGAACTTTCCGGATACCCGTATTACCAGCAGTGGGTTGACAGCAACGGGACACTGCCTTTTCCGCAAGGAGAGAGCAAAGAAGCATTCACGAAGAGGAGCCTGAGGGGATTTGATAAAGTGCTGGAAGATATGAGAGAGACACAGAAAGAGACGGCGGCTCTTATCGTGCATGGAGGAACGATCATGAGCATTATGGATGCTTACGCCTGCCCGAAAGGCAGTTATTTTGAGTTTCAGGTGGGAAATGGAGAAGGATATGAACTTGTTATTACGAATGATTTGCCCAGTGCTGATGGGATTTGTGCTGGATCTGATCCTGGGCGATCCCAGGTGGCTTTATCATCCGGTGCGGATGATCGGATTGCTGATTACAATATTAGAAAGAATTATAAGAAACTGCCTGCCGAAATCTAAGTGGGGCGAGAGGATTGGAGGAGCCATACTGGCGGCGGCATGCGTAGTCATAAGCGTGGCAGTGCCCATCCTGATTCTTGCCGCAGCCTATCGGATACAGTGGTGGCTTGGAATATTGGCGGAAGGCTTCATGTGCTACCAGATTCTGGCGGTAAAGTCCTTAAAGACAGAGAGTGACAAGGTATACCGGGCATTAAAGGAAGAAGGGATTGAAGCGGGAAGGAATGCAGTTTCCATGATCGTGGGAAGGGACACGGACAGCCTTGACGAAGTAGGAGTGACAAAAGCCGCTGTAGAGACGGTGGCGGAGAATACCTCCGATGGCGTGATCGCTCCTTTGTTTTATATGATGATCGGAGGTGCCGTGCTTGGCTTTGCCTATAAGGCCATCAACACGATGGATTCCATGATCGGATATAAGAATGAGAAATACCAGTACTTTGGAACGGCGGCAGCCAGGCTGGACGATGCGGCCAATTACATTCCAGCCAGGCTTTCCGCCTGGCTGATGATCGGTGCGGCTGGCATTTTGGGCCTGGATTGGCGCAACGCCATCCGTATCTATCAGAGGGACCGCCATAATCATAAAAGCCCCAATGCGGCGCAGACAGAGTCTGTGATGGCGGGAGCCCTGGATATCAGGCTTGCGGGAAATGCGTGGTATTTTGGAAAATTGTATGAGAAGCCCAGCATTGGCGATGCGATAAGGGCAGTGGAGCCGGAAGATATCAGAAGATCCCATAAGCTGCTATATGGCACGGCAGTGTTGGCGGCGGGAGTATTTCTGACGGCAAAGGTTGTCATACTGGCACTGCTGATGACCATTTAAAGAGTAAGAGAAGGGAAGAGACAAGGTGGAAAAGGAAAGAATGAACGGCCAGGCCAGGCAGATACAGATTCATGGAGGAGACATATACAGGAACAGGAACGTAACAGACTATTCCGTCAACAGCAATCCTCTGGGACCTCCGGACGCGGTGCTGGAAGCGCTTCATGAGCATGCAGGGGATATTGTGCATTACCCGGATGTATGCTGCCAGGAATTAAAAGAAGCAATCGGGCGCTTTGAGGGGGTATCGTCCGGCGAGATCATCTGCGGCAACGGGGCTGCGGAACTATTTTTTGCGGCGGTGCTGGCCGTTCGTCCGAAAAAGGCGCTGGTCTGCGCGCCATCCTTTGCCGAATATGCCCGGGCGCTTGTGGCATCAGGCGCGGATATCCGGTACTATAGGCTGGCCCAGTCTGACGGATACAAGGTAAAGGAGGATATCCTGGAGGAGATTACAAAGGACATTGACATGATGTTCCTGTGCAATCCCAATAATCCGACGGGAGAATTGACGGATCAGCCATTGCTTCTTAAGATTCTGGATAAATGCCGGTCCTGCGGCGTGCTTCTGGTGCTGGACGAATGCTTCCTGGACTTTCTGCCAAAGCCCCATAAGTATGAGATGGCCGGGACAAGAGGAGCCTATCCCAACCTGCTCCTGATCAAGGCATTTACCAAAATATTCTGCATGCCGGGCCTGCGGCTTGGCTATGGGATCAGTTCTGATAAGGGGCTGCTGTCTAGGATGACAGACGTCATACAGCCATGGAACGTGTCGGTACTGGCCCAGGCCTGCGGAGTCGCGGCCCTGAAGGATTGTAAAGAGTATCTGGAAAAGACCAGGGACTATGTGGAAAAAGAGAAGAGAGGACTGATCGAAGTGCTGTCTGGCAAGGGCTGCCCCGTGTTCGGATCCAAAGCCAACTACATCTTCTTTCAGGCAAAAGAAGGGCTTTATGAGGAGGCGCTTAAGGAAGACCTCCTGATCAGAGACTGTGGAAATTATGAAGGACTTGCGCCGGGATACTACCGGATTGCGGTCCGAACAAAAGAAGAGAACGAAAGGATGGCAGCATGGCTAAGACGATTATGATACAGGGCACCATGTCCAATGCAGGCAAAAGCCTGATCTGCGCAGGATTGTGCCGGATATTCAGACAGGATGGATATAAGGTGGCGCCTTTTAAGTCGCAGAATATGGCGCTGAACTCGTTTATCACGGAAGAGGGACTGGAAATGGGAAGGGCCCAGGTGGTGCAGGCAGAGGCGGCAGGCATTGTGCCTCAGGTGCAGATGAACCCGATACTCTTAAAGCCAACCAATGACATGGGTTCCCAGGTGATCGTCAATGGCGAAGTTCAAAAAAACATGAGCGCAAGAGAGTATTTTGCCTATAAGAAGCAGCTGATACCGGATATTAAGAAGGCTTTCCGCCAGCTGGAGGAAGCGTATGATATTATCGTGATCGAGGGGGCGGGAAGCCCTGCCGAGATTAATCTGAAGGAGGATGATATCGTCAATATGGGGATGGCAAAGATGGCTAAGGCCCCGGTATTGCTGGTAGGGGACATTGACAGAGGCGGCGTTTTCGCCCAGCTGCTGGGAACCTTGATGCTGCTTGACGAGGATGAGAAAGAGATGGTCAAAGGGCTGATTATCAACAAGTTCCGCGGCGATAAGACGATTCTGGATCCGGGGATAGACATGCTTGCAGAACGCGGGGGGATCCCGGTGGTGGGAGTCGCGCCGTACCTTGACGTGGAGATTGAAGATGAGGACAGCCTGACAGAGCGGTTTCATGGACAAAAAGAATGCGCGCGCGTTGATATCGCGGTTATACGCACGCCCAGGATTTCTAATTTTACGGATTTTATGCTCCTTGAGAATCTGAATGGGGTGTCCCTTAGATATGTGGATCATCCGTCGAAACTTGGCTCTCCGGACATGATTATCCTTCCCGGAACTAAGAATACCATGGAAGATCTGCGCTGGATGCGTCAGAACGGGCTGGAAGCCAGAGTGGTGCGGGCAGCGTCCCAGGGAACGGCAATCTGGGGAATCTGCGGCGGATACCAGATGCTGGGCGATATTTTAAGAGACCCGGAGGGGATCGAGGCCGGCGGCACGATGAAAGGAATGGGGCTGCTTCCGTTGGAGACCATATTTACAAAGGAAAAGACCAGAACCCGGGTGGATGGAAGATTCCTGAAGGTGGAGGGGATTCTGGCTGGATTGGAGGGCATATCTTTTGAAGGATACGAGATCCACATGGGCGAGACGAGATCAAGCCTGCCAGCCATGAGCGAGATCAAGAACTGCGCCAGAAAGCAGGAATTCAGCCAAAGGACACGCCAAAGCATGGATGGAGTCTCTCTGGGGAACGTATATGGAACGTATATCCATGGAATCTTTGACCGGGAAGACGTGGTGACAGCCGTTGTTCGGGCGCTGGCGGCAAGAAAGGGAATTGCCCTGGACGATCTGAAGGCTGTAGATTTAAAGGAATTCAAAGAAAGACAGTATGATCTGCTTGCAGACGGCCTTCGGAGGCATCTGGATATGGAGAAGATATACGAGATTCTGGAAGGGGGAATTTGACGGGATGAAGATCGAAATTGAAAACGTTCTGCCACAGGACATAGAGGCCAGAAGTTTTGCCATCATCACAAAAGAATTAGAGCAGGAAGGAATCTGCCTTCCGGCGGAGCAGGCGCCGGTCATAAAGCGATGCATCCATACCAGCGCGGATTTTTACTATGCAAGGAATCTGTCATTTTCCGAAGGCGTGATCGAAAAAGCCCTGCATGCGATTCGAAATGGAGCGTCCATTGTCACGGATACCCAGATGGGCCGCTCCGGCATCAACAAAAAAAGACTGGAACAATATGGCGGAAAGGTATATTGCTTTATGTCCGATGAAGACGTGGCATCGGCAGCAAAAGAGAAGGGAACCACAAGGGCTGTGGCAAGCATGGAAAAGGCCTGCGCCTTAGAGGAGAGACTGATCTTTGCTATCGGGAATGCGCCCACGGCGCTGATCCGTCTCTATGAATTGATTCAAGAGGGAAAGATTCGACCGGAACTGGTAATCGCAGTTCCGGTGGGATTTGTGAACGTGGTGCAGTCGAAAGAGCTGATCCTGAGTCTTGAAGATACGCCCTATATTGTGGCGAGGGGCAGAAAAGGCGGAAGCAATATTGCCGCCTGTATCTGCAATGCGTTGATTTATATGCTGGACAGATCCTGATCCTGGCTTTGGCCTACGCTAGACAGGAGCATCTGCTTTAAGGCATTGGCGGCAATGCTTAAAGGCGCGCTTCTGTCTTCAACCAGGCAGATGTTGCGCTGTGGGATCTGTTCAATTAAGGGGATCTTGACCACTTCCCCTTTTGAGATCGCGTCTCTGGCCAGTTTCTCCGGCAGAAACCCGATTCCCAGATTATGCAGGATCATCGGCAGTATCTGGTCGATAGTGGCCACCTCTGTATCCGGAGACAGGATCAGGCCATGCTCCAGATAGAATTTGGAGTAGAATTCATAGGTGGTCGTATGCTTGCCCAGGCAAATGAAAGGATATCGGACGATCTCAGCCAGATGTACCGGATCTTTTGCCAGAAAATCGTACTGTCGGTTGCCGACCAGGATATCCGAGGCCTTTAAAAGTAACCGCGCCCTTAGCGGGTCGTGGATATCCGTAGGTGTGGATACCACGGCCAGGTCCGCGGTCCCGGACTTGACGGCCTGTATCGCCTCGGGCGTAGAATGGTTGGAGATCCGCAGCCGTATGCCCGGATAGGTCTGGTGAAATTTGCTTAGGACAGGCAGAAGCAGTAAGTGGAGCGCGATCTCGCTGGCGCTTAGGGTCAGGATTCCATGTTCCAGGCTTCGGTCCTGAGCCAGTTCCAGCTCGGCGGCCTGAAGGTGCTGGAAGGCGATGGAGACATGGTGGTACAGTTTCTGCCCTTCCAGAGTCAAGGTCACTCCGCGGTTGGAACGAATGAAGAGCTTGCAGCCAAGCTGGCTCTCCAGATTGCTCATAAAGCGGGAGATGTTGGGCTGGCTGCCCATTAGTATGGTGGCCGCTTTAGAGAAACTTTTGTATTTGGCCACATAATAAAATATCCTGTAGTAATCATAGGTGATTTCCATAATACCTCCGTTATGCATATATGATATATCAACTATTTCATATATGTATTATACAATTTCTGAATCTCATTATATACTACAAAAGGTATAAGGAAAAGAGGAGGTTATCAGGATGGTAAAAAAGACGGTAAAGTTTGTCACGCCGGGACAGATATTAAGTTTCTGCAAAGCGTGTCAAAAAATGAAGTCAGATATAGATGTAAAGGATGTTTCGGATAAGAGAGTCGTCATTGACGGAAAATCTTTAATGGGAATGATGACGATCCAGATGGGGATGCCGATGCATCTGGTGGTAAACGGGGAGGATGAAGGCCTGACGGACAGGTATTTCGGGAACTTTGAATTGCATTGACAGATAGTGGAAGATGGTGTAAACTCAAAAGCAAATAAATTAGGAACTCATTGTGGTCATATTGTGGTAGCAGCAATATGAATGGACAAGGGAATCAGGTGCGAATCCTGGACGGTACCGCCGCTGTATGCGCCGAGCCTGTCATTCGTTGGCGAAAGCCAGTCATTGGGAAACCGAGAAGGCAGAATGCAGGCGCTGGGACTTCAAGCAAGTGTCGTAAGCGCGAGTCAGAAGACCTACAAGAAGAGGGATTGCTGATTGTTTCATGGAATGGATGGAGCAATTGGTTTTGTTTGCATAGAAATACGGCTATGGCAATAAATGTAGAGATTGCCATAGCCTTTTTGCATGCAGAAATATAGATTCCTGCGCATAGAAGGAAATCCCTGACTATAACATGAAGTAGGAGGAATGAAGCAACATGAAAAACTGGACAAAATTAGAAAAAAGGCTATGGCTCTTTTCCGCATTTGCCGCTGGTCTATATTTGTGTGGGTTCGATTCGCAGGCCATGCATATAATGGAGGGGTATCTGCCAGCCGGTCACTGCATTGCCTGGGGGGCCGTCAGTATCCCATTTCTGGCTGCGGGCGTGATCAGCCTTCGCCATACCATGCAGAAGCAGAGAAAGGCGCTAATTCTGCTTGCTATGTCAGGCGCATTTATCTTTGTCATATCTTCTCTGAAGATTCCGTCCGTGACGGGCAGCTGCAGCCATATGACAGGAACCGGGCTGGGAGCCATTCTGTTTGGACCGACGGCAGTCAGCGTGCTTGGCATCATTGTGCTGCTATTCCAGGCAATCTTACTGGCGCACGGCGGTCTGACCACGCTGGGAGCGAATACTTTCAGTATGGCAATTGCGGGACCGTTTTTAAGTTTTGGCATTTATGCAATTGGGAAGAAATTAAACTGGAACAGGAAGGCAACCATATTTTTAGCAGCATGTCTGGGAGATCTGCTGACTTATTGCGTAACCAGCATCCAGTTGGCAGTGGCATATCCAAGCGCCAGCGGAGGCGTGGCTTTAAGCGCCGTCAAATTCCTGGGCGTTTTTGCGCCTACGCAGCTGCCGCTTGCAATCTTGGAAGGAATTCTTACCGTATTGATCATCATGGGCATGGAGAGTTTCGCAGCACCTGAACTTCGCGCGATCGGATTTATGGGAAAGGAGAAAGCAGATGCCAGATAGTAAGAAATCAAGCAAGACACTTGTAATTATTTTAATCATTGTAAGCCTTCTGCTGATTATCGTTCCCTTTATCGCCAGGAAAGGCGCGGAGTTTGGAGGCAGCGATGACGCGGGAAGCCAGATGGTCGATGAAGTGACAGGCAGGGAATATACGCCATGGTTTACGCCAGTTCTTGAAAGGTTTATTGGAGGAGAGATTCCGGGAGAGATCGAAAGCTTGATCTTCTGCGTGCAGACAGGGATTGGAGTAGGCATTATCTCCTACTGTTTTGGGTACCTGGTGGCTCGAAAGAAATATATGAGGCAGGATGAGTAGAAGATGATTATCACGGGATTCCTGGCGGCCAGCGTGGTCTGGTGCCTGTTTTATAATTACATATCAAATGGAGCCTTGCTGCTGCTATGCGTCTGCGCGGCAGGACTATTCCTTTGGAGCGGGCATGGGCACGGCAAAGAAAATAGAGTCGAGATTGACCAGCTGGCAGGAAGGTCCCGGCTATCCCAAGTGCCTCCTCTTCTTAAGATACTGCTTGCCATCAGCCTGATGGCAAGCAGTATCTGTGCAGGAAAACCGGTGATAGGGATCCAGATCGCGGTTGTTCTTGCGCTGGCAGCCATATTCGCAGGAGGAGTAAAGATAAGTACCTACCTCCAGCTGATTGCCGTGCCGCTGTCCTTTCTAATGCTCAGCGGCCTTGCGCTTTTGTGGGAGTATAGCCCTTCCGATAAAGGGGATCTTAGTATTTTCATCGGAATAGGTTATCTGTGCGTGACGAAGGCGGCACAGGCAAGGGCTATGCTGGTAATGGCAAGAGCGCTGGGAGCGGTCAGCGCATTATATTTGCTTAGCCTGAGCACGCCGCTGCCAGAGATCATTGGCGTGCTTAGAAGGCTGCGTTGCCCGGATGTGGTGACGGAACTGATGTATCTGATCTACCGGTACATCTTCCTTTTGTTCCATATGCATGATGCTATGAAGAACTCGGCGATGAGCAGGCTGGGTTATCTGGATTATCCCACCGGCATCCGGACGACAGGAAGGATCTATTCGAACTTGCTGGCATACAGTTATCGTCAGGCCAGCCGTAACTTTGACGCAATGGAAAGTCGATGTTTTGACGGAAGCATCCGGTTCCTGGAGACGAGGAGAGAATGGAAGCCCATATATATCGCAGGCACCCTATTCCTGGCAGTCTTGGAACTTGCGTTGTGCGTGATGGCCAGATAGGTCTGTGATAGGAGAAGATGATGGCAGAAATATTACGATTTGAAAAGGTTTCATATAGTTATGACGGAGAACGGGATGCCTTAAAAAATGTGGACGTTACGATCTCCCAGGGGGAGAGGATTGCTATCCTGGGGAATAATGGGGCAGGGAAAAGTACCTTTTTCCTATGTGCTAACGGGATTCTTAAGCCTCAGACAGGAAAGATATTCCTGGACGGGGAAGAAATTCATTGGAAAAAACGGGAGATTCTGGAATTGCGCCAGAAGGTAGGACTGGTGTTTCAGGATGCGGACAGTCAGCTGATTGCAGGCACCGTTGAGGCTGAGGTCAGTTTTGGCCCGATGAATCTGAAGATACCGGAGGGCGAAGTAAGGGAAAGAGTAGAAGATGCAATTGGCAGCATGGGACTGGAGGACTTTCGCCGTAGAGCGCCTCATTACCTGTCCGGGGGCGAGAAGAAGCGAGTGAGTATTGCGGATGTACTGGCTATGCGCCCACGGATTCTGCTGCTGGATGAGCCGGCATCCAGCCTGGATCCTTCCAACTGCAGAATGCTTAAGAGAAATCTTGATAAGATGAGCCAACAGGGAATGGGACTTGTGATTGCAACTCATGATGTTGATTTTGCTTGGGAATGGGCGGATCGGATTTTGGTTTTTCATGATGGAATGCTGGAGGCAGACGGCAGGCCTGAAGAACTATTTGCCCGGGGAGGCTTGCTGGACAGATGCGGCTTAGAGAAGCCTTTATTATTCCAGATTGGACAGATCTATGGCCTGCATCCGCTTCCCAGAACGATTGGAGAACTAAGAAGCGGCGCAGGGAAAGAATAAGTCGTCCAAAACAGACAGCCTTATGGATTCAGGGCGCTAAAGAGATGGCGGATGATGAGACGGCGGATAGCAGGATATTCGCCAAGTCCGGTCAGATGGCAGGCTACGTCATATCCGGCATCTTTGCATATGCTGGCCCAGGATTCATTGGAATCTCCGGCCATATCATGGATGGCGTGGTCTCCGGCAACGATCATGAGCGGAGTCAGGTGGATTCTGCGTACATTCTTTTTCGGCAGCCTGCAAAGGATATGATCCAGAGAGGGATAAGCCTCTACCGTCCCCACATAGATGTTGGGGTGGCCCTTCTCCTTAAACATATAATCAAGCGCCGCGTAGGCTGTATTGGTGTAGTGGTCGCTTCCGTGGCCCATCAGGATCAGGACTTCGTCATCTGCCAGTGATGGAAATGCTTCTGTGATTATATGGATCAGTTCTTCCATGTCCTGCGTGGAAGATAGCAGCGGCATTCCAAAAGAAATGGAGTGAAAGGAGTCCTTAAGCGCCATGGCATCTGCCTTCATCTGGTCATTTTCGATTCCGTTAATTACGTGGGTGGGCTGGATATATACATCTGTGATCCCGTCCTCAGCCATCTGGCAAAGGGCCTCGCTTACGGTGGGGATTCTTTCCATCGTGTTTTTCCTGATCTTGGCTATGATCATCTTGCTGGTCCAGGCCCGATAAACCCGGATATGGGGAAAGGCCTTGCTTATGCTGTCTTCGATCGCGTCAATCGTGGCAGCCCGGGTTGTGGGATGGCTGGTTCCAAAACTGACCACAAGAATTCCTTTTTTTGCATCCATATATTCGTCTCTCCTTACTAAAGTCGTGGTAATATTCGCGGAGTCCTGCCGGACTTGGCCGCTGCTGATTGTTATCATACAATAAGGGAGAGAAGCTGTCAAACGATTAATGCCGGAGTTGTTCCAATAATTGCGGCAATTGAGATATCTGTACATTTTCATAGATGCGTCCGTCTATTTTCAGATTCGGGCCATGCATGCAGTTGTGCATGCAGTATTCGGTATTGAGCAGAAAAACGCCGTCTTTTGTCACTTGGCCAGGCTTGATCTTGAGGAGTTCTTGTAGTTTTTTCAAAAGATCGGAACCTCCTCTGGCCTTGCATCTGTCGGAGATGCAGACACGGATTTCATGGCGGAATGCCTGCGCATGCAGATGGGGCAGGTTCTTGATGATGGCAGCCACATAGCCGCGGTTTACTCCCGCGAGCCGGGCCACCTCTTCCTGAACGTCTTTGGATACGTATCCGACAGCCTCCTGTATCCGCGTCAGCATGGAGATGATCAGTTCCGACTGGGAAAGAGAAGGGTCTTCTTTATAATAATCGTAGAGTTCCTGTAATATAGCATTGTCCATAATAGGTATCGTCTCCGTTTAGTCTGTAATAATCGTACTGCTGTTAGTATGCTGAAATTTTATAAAACATATGCTATGATAGTAAAAGTGATTGAAAGAAAGGAATGCGTATGAAAAAGCCATTTTTTCCCATGTTTGTGGATTTGTCAGAGAAAAGAATCGTTATTGTAGGCGGAGGAAAGGTCGCTGCAAGGAGAGCGTGCACGCTGGCTGCATTTGCGTCGGACATATTGGTGGCCGCCCCGGAAGCAGAGCAGGAGATCCGTCAGCTTGAGCAGGACGGAGTCTTGCAGTGGTACAGGGGTACTTATCATGAAAGCCTGCTGGATACGGCAGATATCGTACTGGCAGCTACCAACGATGCGGCCCTTAATGAAGAGGTTGCCAGATGCTGCAGGAAGAGAGGGATTCTGGTTAATACATCGCACAAGAAGGAACTGTGCGATTTTTACTTTCCCGCAGTTGCCATCCAGGGCAATGTTGTGGCCGGAATCACAGCCAGCGGCCAGGATCATGCCAAAGCCAGAAAGGCGGCAGGGAAGATACGGCTGGCGTTAAAAGATTTAGAAAAAGAGGATATAAGTATAAATGAGTAGAAAGATCGTAGTAGGAAGCAGAGAGAGTCGGCTGGCAATTATCCAGACGGAAAAGGTAATGGAGCATATCAGGCGCAGCCATCCGGAGATAGAACTGGAAATGATGACGATGGAGACAACCGGCGATAAGCGTCTGGATGTGACCTTGGATCAGATCGGAGGCAAGGGCCTGTTTGTGAAGGAACTGGATAAGGCGCTGCTTGACGGACGGATAGACCTGGCAGTACATAGCTTGAAAGATATGCCAATGGATGAATCAAAGGTGATTCCAATCGTGCGGTATTCCCCCAGGGAAGATGTGCGTGACGTGCTGGTGCTTCCAAAAGGCGTGGAAGAATGGGATGGACGCGGGATCATCGGCTGCTCCTCCTTCCGGAGAAGGATCCAGGCAGAGAGGCTGTTTAAAGAGGCAGAGTTTAGAAGCATCAGAGGGAACGTGATCACCAGGCTTGAAAAACTAGACCGGGGAGAATATGACGCGCTGATTCTGGCAGCGGCAGGCCTGAAAAGGCTGGGCCTTGAGTACCGGATCAGCCGGTATTTTTCCACGGATGAGATTCTTCCTGCTGCAGGACAGGGAACGATGGCGGTGCAGGGGAGGATAGACATGGACTATGATTTTCTGGAAGGATACGGAAAAAAAGAAGATGCATATATTGCCAAGGGGGAACGGGCTTTTGTCCGGTATCTGGACGGTGGCTGTTCCTCGCCGGTCGCAGCCTATGGAGAAGTGATAGATGGCCAGGTCTTGATGAAAGGCCTTTACTATATGGAAGAGACAGGGAGTTATGCCATCGGTTCGAAAAGGGGCCCGGTAGAAGAAGCAGAGAAGATCGGAAGGGAGCTGGCTATCAGCATGGAAGCAGAATATGGAAATCCTGATTTAGAACAAAGACGGAAATGCCAGGGAAAAGTATGGCTGGTAGGAGCAGGCCCGGGAGATATCGGACTTATGACGTTGAAAGGGCAGGCAGTGCTTGAGGATGCGGATGTAGTCGTATACGATCATCTGGTCGGCAAGGATATCCTGGCGTCGATCCGGAAGGATAAGACCTTTATCGACGTTGGGAAAGTGGCGGGCCATCATCCCATACCACAGGAGGAGATCAACCAGATTCTGGTCAGGGAGGCGAAAAAAGGCTGCAAGGTAGCGCGGCTTAAAGGGGGCGATCCGTTCCTGTTCGGAAGAGGCGGAGAAGAATTGGAGGAACTGGCGCGCCATAAAATTCCATTTGAGGTAGTGCCGGGAGTGACCTCTTCCCTGGCAGTTCCGGCATACAATGGAATTCCAGTTACCCACAGGGATTATGCATCTTCCCTGCATATCGTGACTGGGCATCAGAAGGAAGGACAGGAACAGCCGGTCAATTACCGGGCACTGGTGGAATCGGAAGGAACGCTGGTATTTTTGATGGGGGTAACAGCGCTTCCACAGATCATGGCCAGCCTTCTGGAAGCAGGGATAGATCCCGAGATGCCTGCGGCGGTACTCCAGGAAGGAACCACTGCCAGCCAGAAGAAGGTGGTGTCCACAGTAGCGCGCCTGCCGGAGGCTGCAATTGAGGCAGGCATACGTCCGCCCGCGATTATCGTGGTAGGAAAGGTGTGCGCGCTGTCAGGGATGCTTTCCTGGTATGAAGAACTTCCCCTGATGGGGATGCGGGTTCTGGTGACAAGGCCAAGGGAACTGGCGTCATCTATGGCAGAAAAGTTACGGCTGCTGGGTGCGGATGTGCTGGAAGTCCCGGCAATCGATACGATTCCGGTGAAGAAGAATCGCCGGCTTAAGGAGAGTTTTGAGAAGATAGAAGCATATGACTGGATTGTTTTTACCAGCCAGATTGGCGTGCGTATATTCTTTGAGGAGATGGAAAAGGCGAAGGTGGATGTCCGCCGCCTGCATGCGGCAAGATTTGCCGTGATCGGCGAGGGGACGGCGCGGGCCTTGAGGGAGAAAGGCATTCATGCAGATCTGATGCCCAAGGTCTATGACGGAGTGTCCCTTGCAAGACTGCTGGCTGGGCAGGATATAGAGGAAAAGAAGATACTTGTGCCAAGAGCAGCCATAGCAAATCCGCAGCTGGTGCCGATTTTGCAAGAGGCAAAAGCCATAGTGGATGATATTCCGATTTATACCACTATATACCAGCAATGCAAAGGGTTCGACCTGAAGGAAGAGATTGAAAAGGGAAAGATCGACTGCGTTGCGTTTACCAGCAGTTCCACGGTCGAAGGATTTGCCGCCGTCAGCAAGGGCGCCGACTATTCGAAGATCAAGGCTGCATGCATCGGGGAGCAGACAGCCCGTACGGCCCAAAAATATGGCTTGGATTGTTATGTGGCAAGCAAGGCCACGATTGACGACTTGATAGCACTGATAGAAAGGATTAAGACAGAAAGATGATAAAGAGACCCAGAAGATTAAGGCAGAATGAAGTACTAAGAAAAATGGTGAGAGAGACGAGAATAGACAAATCCTCGCTGATCTATCCAATGTTTGTAAGAGAAGGTGAGGGAATCCGGGAAGAGATTCCTTCCATGATCGGCCAGTACAGATACAGCGTTGACCAGATGTTCTATGAACTCGAACAGGTAAGCGATGCTGGCGTCAATGCGGTTATGCTGTTCGGGATTCCCAGACATAAGGATGAGAAGGCGAGCCAGGCATACGCGGAGGATGGAATCATCCAGAGGGCACTGAAGGAGGCAAAGAGACGCTTCCCGGACTTGTACTATATTACGGATGTATGTCTGTGCGAATACACCTCCCACGGCCACTGCGGAATGCTATGCGGCAGCAGCGTAGAGAATGACTCCACGCTTAAAGTACTTGCCAAGACGGCGCTGTCGCATGTGCAGGCCGGTGCTGATATGGTAGCGCCTTCCGATATGATGGATGGGAGGGTAAAGGCCATAAGAAAAGTTCTGGATGAAAATGATTATGTAAATACGCCGATTATGTCCTATGCCGTTAAATATGCGTCCGGGTTCTATGCCCCGTTCAGGGACGCGGCGGATTCTGCGCCGGCTTTCGGAGACCGGAAAAGTTATCAGATGGATTATCACAATAGCAGGGAAGGCATCAAGGAAGTGCTTTTGGATGAAGAAGAAGGCGCAGATATTATTATGGTGAAACCAGCGCTTGCGTATCTGGACATGATTGCCCGCGCGAAAGAGGCCACAAATCTTCCAATTGCCGCCTACAGTGTCAGCGGAGAATATGCCATGATCAAGGCGGCGGCGCAAAAAGGCTGGATTGATGAGGCGCAGATTGTCTGCGAGACTGCAGTTGCCGCGTACCGCGCAGGCGCCCAGAGTTATCTTACTTATTTTGCCAAAGAGCTGGCCGGCTATATGGAAGAAGGGCGCATAGGATAGGAAAAAAGCAAGACAAAAATATCGGTCTAAATGGAATCTTAATACGGATTCCTCAATATTATTACCGTCTTAATGCAAAGTAGATTATGCTATAGGTAGAAGAAGAGGGTGATGATATGTTGACAAATATTCTATTAATTTTAATTATGGCAGCTGCCGCCGGATACGGATACTACCTGACCTTTCGGCTGGATCACTGGGTAGGAGAAGAAAAGAAGCTACAGGCAGAAGAGGCGCAAAACGAGTCGCAGGAACCCTGCGCGGTTGTGTTTGGAGAAGACGAGTGGACAGAAGAGATTGGAAGGTGGCTTAAGGGCAGGGGGCTGAGGCCGATATTTATTGAAGAAGCATGCCTGAAAAAGGACTGGAAGAATGTCAGTCTCGTAATTGCCATATCTTCCTCGGATGAAGACAATCTTTCCGTCTGCAGCCTATTGCGAAAGATATACCATACGGAGCAGCTGTACGGCATCTGCAATGACCATGTAAATTATATTGTATACAAGCGTTTTCATATCCAGGTGCTGAACCGGGATATCAAGATCACAGAGCAGCTGGAAAACGCCATGTCGGGAAACGAGGTCGTGATAGCATGAAAGTTATGATTCGTAAACTGACGCAGACACAGATGATCGTGATTGGCTATGCGCTGATCATCCTAACAGGAGCGCTGCTTCTGATGCTTCCGGCGGCCAGCAGGGACGGACTTGCAACTTCATTTCCGGATGCCCTTTTTACAGCCACGTCGGCGTCCTGCGTGACGGGCCTGGTAATCGCAGACACGTTTAGCAAATGGACGATGTTCGGACAGTGTATCATTCTTGCGATGATTCAGATTGGCGGCCTGGGGTTTATGACCATTGGCGTATTTTTTGCCATCATCCTCCGAAGGAAGATTGGACTATGGATGCGGGGGACGCTGCAAGAGAGCGTCAACATTCTGCAGATTGGAGGAATTGTCCGGCTGGCAAAAAAGATCATGCTGGGAACCCTCCTGTTTGAAGGAGTCGGAGCCGCGCTTCTTACTCTTCGCTTCCAAGAACAGATGGGATGGGGAAAGGCCGTCTATTATGGGATATTCCACTCCATTTCCGCGTTCTGCAACGCCGGATTTGACCTGATGGGAAAAGACGCTCCCTATACTTCATTTACCGGATATTATGATGACCCGCTTGTAAATATCGTGATCATGGCTTTGATTATCATAGGCGGCATTGGATTTTTCGTCTGGAATGACGTATCCACCCACCGCCACCATATTAGCCGATACCGTCTTCATACCAAGATTGTGCTGGTGACAACGGCAATCCTGGTAATAGGAGGAGCGGCGCTTCTATATCTGTTTGAAAGCCAGAACACGCTGGATGGGATGTCCACCCAAGGAAAGGTGCTAAGTTCCTTGTTCGGTTCTGTGACGGCAAGAACGGCAGGATTTAATACGGTAGATACGGCAGCGCTGACCGATAACAGCAAGATGCTTACCATATTCCTCATGTTTATCGGGGGCAGTCCTGGGTCTACGGCAGGCGGAATTAAAACCACCACATTCGTGGTATTGCTTGTCTACGTAAGCGCCAATCTAAGGAATAAGACCTATTGCAACGTATTCGGACGCAGGCTGGATGACGGCGCGATCCGCAAAGCCAGCACGGTCCTGTGCACGAATCTGTTCCTGGTATTCATGGCAGTGATGATTCTGGCAGCAGTCCAGCCGCAGCCAGTGATGGATATCGTATTTGAAGTAATATCGGCCATCGGAACGGTAGGAATGTCTACCGGAATCACGAGGGACCTGACGGAGGTTTCAAAACTGGTATTAGTATTCCTGATGTACTGTGGAAGGGTAGGAAGCCTGACATTTGCCCTTTCGCTTCGGGGGCATAAAGCCGAAGTGCCGGTGAAAGTGCCGGTAGAGCCGATTACCATAGGCTAGAATAAAATAGATTGGGGAGAGAAAGATGAAATCTGTATTAATTATTGGCTTAGGAAGGTTTGGGCATCATCTGTGCAAGAATATGATCCGCCTAGGAAATGAAGTGATGGTTGTAGACAAGGTGGAGGCGAATGTGGAGGATTTGCTTCCGATAGCGACGACAGCGAAGATTGGAGACTGCACCAATGAAGAGGTGCTGAGGAATCTGGGCGTGGGGAATTTTGACATCTGCTTTGTATGCATCGGCTCCAACTTTCAAAGCAGCCTGGAGATTACCAGCCTGGTTAAGGAACTGGGCGGGAAATATGTGGTAAGCAAGGCAAACCGCGACATTCATGCCAAATTCCTGCTTAGGAACGGGGCGGACGAGGTGATATATCCTGACAGGGATATTGCGGAGCGGCTGGCAGTCAAGCACAGCGCTAACCATGTGTTTGACTATATCGAACTGGCAGAAGGATACTCCATCTTTGAGATTCCGCCAATGCACAGCTGGATAGGGAAAAGCATCCGGGAGGTGGATATCCGCTCCAAATATCACGTAAGCGTTCTGGGAATCAAGGAGAACGGGCATCTGCAGCTGCTTCCAAGGGCTGACTACAAGATGAACGACAGCATTCATCTTATGGTGATCGGCCTTAAGAAAGACGTAGACAAGATATTGGCAAATATCAAGTAAGATGCTATGATGGGTAAATGGAGAAGATAAGAGTACTGTTAAAAAATAAAAAAATAGCATACGTGGCAAAGACCGCGGCGATCGTGATAACAGCCAGCATACTGGGACTGATCCTGAATCACTTTGGCGTGGCCAAGGAGAACGTCCTTATGGTATTCATGGTGGGCGTCCTTCTGGTCAGCACCTGTACCTGGGGGTATGAATATGGAATTTTTGGCGCAATCTCCAGCGTGCTGATATTCAATTATTTCTTTACGGTACCAGTCCATACATTTGCCATCATGAATCCCAACGATGTGGCACTCATGGCGTTCTTTTTGATTGCCGCATTTATATCGTCCAGCCTTACCGTCAGGTTCCAGAAGCAGCTGATTATATCGAAGAAGAATGAGGAGACTGCCACCCGCCTGTACGAGATGTCGGAACAGTTCATCAATGCTACCGGCAAGGAGAAGATCATCGAGCTGGGCATCCGGCATATCTACGAGCATACGGGATACGAGTGCATCGTGGAACTGCTGGATGAGACGGTGGTATCCGGGGCGGGCAAGGAGTATACCTCCAGGGATTATATGATGTTTCCTATCATAGGCATGGTGAAGCAGATAGGAATACTGAAGGTATTAAACCACAATCAGGGACTCAGCGTGGAGCAGGAGCTGATCGTCAAGACTGCGGCTAACCAGATCGGGATCGCGCTTGACCGGGAGATGATCTATGCGGAGCAGGAGCGGATCAAGGTAGAGGTAGAGAGGGAGCATATGAAGAGCAGCATGCTCAGAAGCATATCCCATGATTTTCGTACGCCTTTGACCGGGATCATGGGCGACTGCGGGCTGATCCTGGAATCCGAGGATATGGATTCGCCTGAGCGCGCCCAGCTGGTACAGGATATTATGGAGCAGTCTATGTGGCTGATGAAGATGATGGAGAATATCCTGAGCATGACGAAGATCGAGAGCGGGCAGCAGTTTGTTAATAAGAGTCCGGAAGTCGTTGATGATGTGATTAATGAAGCATCCCTTCACGTGATCGGCTTAAGGGACAGGCGGAATTTCCAGGTATCGCTGCCAAAGGAGGTTATCGTGGCAGATATGGATGCCAGGATGATTGCCCAGGTGATTATCAACCTGCTTGACAATGCCATGAAGCATACAAAAGAAGGCGGAAGCATATCTCTGAGCGTGTCCTACCGGGATCATAAGGCATATTTTGTCATAGAAGATGACGGGGATGGCGTTCCGGAAGAACTGAGGGAGAGAATATTTGATGAATTTGTCTCCGGCGGTGATAAAAGCACGGACCAGAAACGCGGAATCGGGCTTGGACTTACCATTTGCAAGGAAGTGGTGCATGCCCACGGCGGTGATATATGGGAGGAGAACAGGAATGCGGGGGGAGCCAGATTTATATTCTGGATCCCGGCCAAGCAAGTGGAATAAATGATATGGAAGACAAGAAGACATTATTAATCGTAGAAGATGACAAGTATATTATAAATTTTATCAGCATGACATTGAAAAAGGAAGAATATGCGTTCTTCGTTGCCAAGTCTGTGGAAGAGGCAGTCAGTTTGTTTTATGCCAATCAGCCGGATCTGATCATTCTGGATCTGGGGCTTCCGGATGGAGATGGCATGGAAGTAATCAAAAGCGTGCGGGAGGTTTCGGATATTCCCATCATCGTAGTGTCAGCCAGGCAGGAGGAAGGGGAGAAGATCCAGGCCCTGGATGCGGGGGCGGATGATTATGTGACGAAGCCTTTCTATATGGGAGAACTAATGGCAAGGATACGCGCCGGCTTAAGGAAAACCGGTACGGCCCGGCAGGAAGAGATCATGACCGTGTTCTCTACCGGTAGCCTGACGGTGGATTATGAGAAGCGGAAAGTGCTGGTGGAAGGAGAAGAGGTGCATCTGACTCCGATCGAGTATAAGATACTACTGCTGCTGATCGCCAACAGAGGGAAGGTTCTGACCCATAATTATATTATCCGTGAGATATGGGGGTATGCGGAGGATATCGATGCCGGAAACCTGCGCGTATTCATGGCGACGTTGAGAAGAAAGATTGAAAAGGATCCGGCAAATCCTGAATATGTGCTGACGGAGATCGGAGTAGGCTACCGTTTCCGGGAGAAATAGCGCTAGGCATGCCGTAAGAGTCCGGCCAGAATATCGGGTATGGATCGGGACTCGGAATATAGCTGATAATAGGGTTCATTTATATCTTCAAGATAGTGAGCATCCGAACTGCTGACAATGTTACATTGCAGAAAGTAAGGGTGCTCTTTTTGTATGCGATGAAGGTTGCCCATATTGTGAATTTCTGCACAAAGAAAGGTGCTGTCAGGGGGAACGAAGCCAAGATTGGACAGCAAACTTGTTGTAGTTTTGTCAATGTGGGCCGGATATGCGATGCCGTGGTAGGAAGAGGCCAGGGCGAATATGCGGTCAAAGGAGATATCTGTGGCGCTGATCAGCAGGCGCTCGACATTTCCGATAACATGATCCTGTGCATCCATGATCTGCTGCCTGCCAAAGATATGTTCCTTGTTCTTTATGGGAAGGATATGGTCATAAACATAGGCATCAAAAGAAAGCGCATCATCAAGGGTCGGAAAAAGGCAGACCACATGAACTTCCTCTGATGTGGTCAGTTCCATCCCAGGAATGACGATAACGCCATATTCTTCTCCATGCTTCATAGCAGCCGGACAGTTCTTGCAGGAATTGTGATCTGTCAGCGCAATTACGTCCAGTCCCTTGACGGCGGCCATGCCCACGAGATTGGCAGGGGTCATGTCATCGTCGCCGCAAGGAGACAGGCAGGAATGCATATGAAGATCATAATACAGGGGAATCATGACAGCAGCTCCTGAATCTTAAGCGCAGCGTCAAAGACCGGAAGTTCCGTCTCAAAGACGGCAATTCTTTCCTTTTTGGCACAGGCGAGATCCTCGTCTGAAAAGGTGATTCCCTCTGCCAGGATAATGCAGGAGACATCCGCTAGGGAAGCCACGGCCAGCGTATTCTTGTTCCCCATGACGGTGACCCAGGCGCCGTTTTCCGGCGCTTTGCTCATGGCTATGCTGAGGAGGTCGCAGCAGAATACCTTCGCGATCTCCAAGGATGCATTGCCAGGCTCCTTTAAGGCAAATAATCCGGCATCGATCAATGTCTGTACAGTCGTCATAATCATCGCTCCTTTTTATCCAGCTCTGTTGTAAGCTTCTCTATGTAATCCTCCAGAATCCTTACCGACTCGTCATTGTTGCCGCAGCTTAGGTTCAGCGAGCGGGTGAGGAATGAGATCTCCTTGGAGAGCGTGTTGATATACTCATGGAAGGCATAGATACAGTCGGTCCTTGTAGCCTCTCCGCGTACGATGTCCTCTGCCAGGGCGCGGCAGGTAGGCGCTCCGCAGGAGCCGCAGTCAAGTCCGGGCAGCTGCTCTGTCAGTTCCTCGATAAGTCCCATCATCTCCAGGCTTTCCCGGAAGGAATGGCCGAGGCGGAATACAGGCTCATATTCTACGAAGCTGCTCCAGTGGTAATCAATATCATCAAAATTGCTGGCATGAGTCTGGGCCACCGGAAGATATCTGTGCAGTTTCTTGGATTTGGCGGTGGCAACATAGGGATTCTCTACAGTAAGAGGACCTCCCACGCATCCGCCGTTGCAGGCGTTCAGCTCTACGAATTTTAAGCCATGGAACTTTTCGTCCTCCAGATCCCCAAGAACGCGAAGCGCGCTCATGATGCCGTCGCAGGCCAGGTAATTATCGGTGATCAGCCCTGCGGATTCTCCGCCGGCATTGCTCCAGCCGATGCCGATGCGCCCAGATGCGGCCAGAGGCTTAAGCTTGCTCTCGTCGTGAGTCATATGCTCCAGAAGAATGGGATAGACCTCTTTTATAGCCAGCACTTTGTCAATCTGACTTTTATCTATTCCCAGAGGGGATTTGACATAGGTCACCTTTGACGGGCAGGGGGATATAAAGAAGATGCCGATATCTTCGGACTTAAGCCCCGTCTTTTCAATCGCCCTCTTCCGGGCTATTTCAGCCGCAACTTCTACCGGGGGCTTCAGGGGAAGCAGCCGCGGTATCAGTGTAGGATACTTGACGCGGATAATCCTTACGATTGTAGGGCAGGCCGTGCTGATAAAAGGCGCCTCGTCCCGATGCTCGCTGATGTAGGCGCGGGACGCCTCCGATACCAGCTCGGCAGCCGCGCTGACTTCAAACACATCGTCAAACCCCATGGACAGCAGCGCGTTTAAGACGATGTCCACGTTGGTCAGATTGTTGAACTGCGTATAGAGAGAAGGGGCAGGCAGGGCAACCGTATACTTGTAATTGCGGATCTCTTCAATGGAATCATAGATGGCAACCTTCGCGTGATGCGGACAATAGCGCAGGCAGCGGCCGCAGTCAACGCAGAATTCCGGCGTGATCTTAGCCTTCCCGTTATGTACCCGTATGGCCTGGGTCGGACAGTATTTAATGCAGTTTATACAGCCGATGCAGGCATCTTCGTCTAGTTTTACTGAATGAATGAATTTGTCCAAGCTTCTCCCTCCCTGCTGTCTATAAATGAACATCCATGGTTACGGTAGTACCGACGCCAATGGTGGTTTCAATGTTCATATAGTCGGAATATTTTTTCATGTTCGGCAATCCCATCCCTGCGCCAAAGCCTAATGCGCGCACTTCCTCAGGGGCAGTGGAATAGCCTTTTTCCATTGCCTTGTCAATGTCTGCGATACCGGGACCGGTATCGGCAAGAATCATCCGTATGCTGTCGTGGGATATCTCGACGGTAATGGTTCCGCCGTTGGCGTGGATCACCATATTGATCTCGCCTTCATACATGGCAATAGCCACTTTTCGTATCACATTGTTATCTACGCCCATGACTTTTAGTTTGTTCTTTACATCGCTGCTGGCTTCGCCGGCACGTGTAAAATCGTCGCCTGATATGTCGTAATGTAAGATTAGGTTTTCACCCATTAAATATTTGCACCTCCAAGCAGTCCATTGCTGTATAGTATGCCGCAAGTCGTAAACATGCCTCGCGCCGTGCATAAGATGACAATTCCCTTTTCTTCCGCAAGCGCCAGGATGCTCTGATCCGGAATCTTATTTCTTACAAATATGATACAGACAATATCAAGCATCTCCGCCGTCCTCACCACCTGGGGATTGCAAAGGCCGGTAATCAAGGCAGAATGCTCGTCAGCATAGGCCAGGACATCGCTCATCATGTCTGAAGAAAACGCATATTTCACTTCATCATCCAAGGTGTCTTCGCCATACAGCACATCTGCCTCTAATAAGGCTTTTATTCTTCCGATTGTCATAAATACCTCCTACGTATTAATAGACTTATTTTTATAAGTATATCATTCAGATAAGTGAAAATCAACTGCGGTTGTATAATATTACTAAAAAACCGGGAAAAATATTGTACATTTTTTAACATAGTGATAGTGAAATATCAAACGCAACTGTCTGAAAGTTAACAAAATTGACAAGAAAAAACTATAGATTTTTGTATTTTTGTATGATAGAATGAATAAGTAATTCAACGTGAATGTACCAAATTGTCACCAAAAAAAGATAGTAAAGGGAGGTAAAAACAATGCTTTCTAAAAAATCTACAGTTCAGTTCAATGGGACGAAAGAGCAAGAAAAAGAACTGTTAGAAGTAATCCATGAACTGAAAGATGAGAAAGGTTCCCTGATGCCTATTCTGCAGAGGGCCCAGGACATCTATGGCTATCTGCCGATTGAAGTTCAGAAAATCATTTCTAATGAAACCGGAATTCCACTGGAAAAGATCTATGGAGTTGTCACCTTTTATTCCCAGTTTAACCTAAATCCAAAGGGACGCTACCGCATATCGGTCTGTCTTGGCACGGCTTGCTATGTAAAGGGCTCGGGAGATATCTATAACAAGCTGATGGAAAAATTAGGAATCGTGGGAGGAGAATGTACGCCGGACGGCAAGTTTTCGCTGGATGCCTGCCGCTGCGTAGGCGCCTGTGGACTGGCTCCTGTTATGATGGTTAATGATGAAGTGTATGGCCGGCTTACCGTGGATGATATCGATGATATTCTGGCCAAATATGAATAATTATGATGCCAGAAATCTCATTGAATATATTGGATGTGGCGGAGAATTCCATACGGGCGGGAGCCGGATACATAGAGATTGACGTGATTGCCGACAGCCAAAAGGACACCTTGGAGATTATGGTAAGGGATGACGGATGCGGGATGGACGAGGAGCAGGTTAGAAGAGTGACCGATCCGTTTTATACGACCAGAACCACCAGAAGGGTAGGACTTGGAATTCCCTTTTTTAAGCAGGCAGCGGAGAGCACGGGAGGAAGTTTCCAGATTGCGTCCCGTGTAAACGAAGGCACCTGCGTGAAGGCGATTTTTGGACTGTCCCATATCGACCGGATGCCTCTCGGGGATATTAATTCTACGATGTTTACGCTGATCGTATTCAATGAACAGATTGATTTCCATTATAGATATGCATATGACGAGAAGGAATTTACGCTTGACACGAAGCAGATGAAGGAACTGTTGGGCGGGATGTCATTTAAAGAAGCCGAGGTATCCCAGTTTATCCGGGAATATCTGGAAGATAACAAGGCGGAAGTAGATGACGGAAGAACATTATAATTATCAGACTAAAAGGGAGGATGTATATGAAATCTCTGGAAGAATTAAAAGCAATAAGAGAAAAGAACCAAAGCAAGGTTGGAGTTCGTTCTGAGAGCGATACGCAGACCAGAGTCGTTGTCGGCATGGCTACCTGCGGAATCGCAAGCGGCGCAAGGCCTGTTCTTGCCGCACTTTCAGAAGCGGTACAGAATGAATTCCTGACAGACAAGATCAGCGTTACGCCTACCGGGTGCATCGGCCTTTGCCAGTATGAGCCGATCGTAGAAGTATTGGAGCCGGGAAAAGATAAAGTAACTTATGTGAAGATGACGCCTGAAAAAGCAATGGAAGTATTTAACCTCCACCTGAAGCAGGGACAGGTCGTTACCAAGTATACATTAAGCGCTGAGCAGAAATAAGCAAAGGAGGTATAAGACTATGTATCGTTCGCACGTTTTGGTTTGCGGTGGAACAGGATGTACTTCCTCAGGCAGCCAGAAGATCAGAGAGAAATTAGAAGCAGAGATTAAGAAGCATGGGCTGGAGAATGAGGTCGGCGTTGTCAAGACCGGATGTTTTGGATTGTGCGCCTTAGGCCCGATTATGATCGTGTATCCGGAAGGATCCTTTTACGCAATGGTGAAGGAAGAGGACATTCCGGAAATCGTAGAAGAGCATCTGTTAAAGGGAAGGGTTGTAACCCGGCTCCTGTATGAGGAGACGGTTAAGAATGAAAAGGTGCTTCCTCTTCAGGAAACCCAGTTTTATAAGAAGCAGCACAGAGTCGCGCTTCGCAACTGCGGCGTGATCAATCCGGAGAATATCGAGGAATATATCGGTACGCGCGGATATGAAGCGCTTGGCACGGTTCTTACCACGATGAAGCCGGAAGAAGTGATCCAGGTGATCCTGGACAGCGGACTTCGCGGACGTGGCGGAGCAGGATTCCCTACTGGCCTGAAGTGGAAATTTGCGGCAGCAAACGAGGCAGATCAGAAGTATGTCTGCTGCAACGCTGACGAGGGTGACCCGGGAGCGTTCATGGATCGTTCCGTACTGGAAGGCGATCCTCATGTCGTACTGGAAGCAATGGCGATCGCAGGATACGCGATCGGCGCGTCCCAGGGTTATATCTATGTCCGTGCAGAGTATCCAATCGCGGTGGAACGTCTGAATATCGCGATCGGGCAGGCCAGAGAGTATGGATTGCTGGGAAAGAATATTTTTGAATCCGGATTTGATTTTGATATTGATATCCGCCTTGGAGCAGGCGCATTCGTATGCGGCGAGGAGACCGCGCTTATGACCTCTATCGAAGGAAACAGAGGAGAGCCAAGACCGCGTCCTCCATTCCCGGCACTTAAGGGACTGTTCCAGAAGCCTACGATCCTGAATAACGTAGAGACGCTGGCAAATATTCCTCAGATCATCCTGAACGGGGCAGAATGGTTCTCCTCCATGGGAACAGAGAAGTCCAAGGGAACAAAAGTATTTGCCCTGGGCGGCAAGGTTAAGAATACAGGACTCGTAGAGATTCCAATGGGAACAACACTGCGGGAGATCGTAGAAGAGATTGGCGGAGGGATCCCCAATGGCAAGAAATTCAAGGCTGCGCAGACCGGCGGACCATCCGGCGGATGTATCCCGGCAGAGCATTTTGATGTGCCGATTGACTATGACAACTTGATCGCCATAGGCTCTATGATGGGCTCCGGCGGATTGATCGTAATGGATGAAGATACCTGTATGGTTGATATTGCGAAGTTCTTCCTGGAGTTCACGGTTGACGAGTCCTGCGGCAAGTGCGCTCCATGCCGTATCGGTACAAGGCGCATGCTGGAGATCTTAGAGAAGATCACCAACGGGCAGGGCACGATGGAAGATCTGGATAAGCTGGAAGATCTGGCCGCGCATCTAAAGTCTAATTCACTGTGCGCCCTTGGACAGACAGCTCCAAACCCGGTACTTTCAACCTTGCGTTACTTTAAAGACGAGTACATAGCTCATATTGTCGACAAGAAATGTCCGGCAGGCGTCTGCAAGGCACTTCTTTCCTACAAGATTGACGCAGATAAATGTAAAGGATGTACATTGTGTGCAAGAACCTGTCCGAATGATGCGATCACAGGCGCTGTCAAAGAGCCTCATGTCATCAATCAGGATAAGTGCGTTAAGTGCGGGGCTTGTATGGAAAAATGTCGTTTCGGTGCTATTTACAAAGAGTAATGGAGGATGGAGACTATGGAAAATATTAATCTTAAAATTAATGGACTTGATGTATCAGCTCCTGCAGGTTCTACTATCCTTGAAGCGGCACACCTGGCAGGAATCAAGATACCAACCTTATGTTTTTTAAAAGAAATCAATGAAATCGGCGCTTGCCGTATGTGCGTGGTTGAAGTGAAAGGAGCCAGAAATCTGGTAGCCGCCTGCGTGCATCCGATCAATGAAGGGATGGAGGTATACACCAATACTCCAAGACTGATCAAATCCAGAAAGAAGACCTTGCAGCTGCTTCTTTCTAATCATGATAAAAAATGCCTTTCCTGCGTAAGAAGCGGGAACTGCGAACTGCAGCAGCTTTGCCGGGAGTACGGAGTTGATGATGAGAACTTCTTTGAAGGCAAAGTAAATCATTATGAACTGGATACTTCTGCGGCACATATGGTCCGTGATAACAACAAGTGTATCCTATGCCGCCGCTGTGTCGCGGTCTGTGAAAAGGTGCAGGGAATCGGCGTTATCGGCACCAACAACCGTGGATTCAGCACGATGATCGGCTCCGCGTTCGAGATGGGGCTGGGCGAGACCAGCTGCGTATCCTGCGGACAGTGTATCGCAGTCTGTCCTACCGGAGCATTATATGAGAAGGATTATACCCAGAAGATTCTGGATGCCATTGCAGATCCGGATAAGTATGTGGTGGTTCAGACCGCTCCTTCCGTACGTGCGGGACTGGGAGAGGAATTTGGATATCCAATGGGTACGGATGTGGAAGGCAAGATGGCAGCCGCGCTTCGAAGAGTTGGCTTCGACAAGGTATTCGATACAGACTGGGCAGCCGACCTTACCATCATGGAAGAGGCGACGGAACTCTTAGACAGAATTAAGAACGGCGGCGTGCTTCCGATGATCACGTCCTGTTCTCCGGGATGGATCAAGTATTGCGAGCATTATTTCCCGGATATGACAGAGAATCTATCTACCTGCAAGTCTCCGCAGCAGATGTTCGGCGCGATGCTAAAGACTTATTTTGCTGAGAAGGAAGGCATCGATCCTAAGAAGATCGTATCGGTCAGCGTCATGCCATGTACTGCCAAGAAGTTCGAGATTGGCAGGGATGACCAGGATGCTGCAGGCGTGCCGGATGTGGATATTGCTATTACGACCAGAGAGCTGGCAAGACTGATCAAGCGCTGCGGCATCGACTTTACCGTTCTTCCGGATGAGAAGTTCGATGATCCGATGGGCGAGTCCACGGGAGCAGCCGTAATCTTTGGCGCTACCGGCGGAGTTATGGAAGCAGCCCTTCGTACCGCAGTGGAAGTGCTGACGGGCGAAGAACTGGCGAATCTGGACTTCACGGATGTCCGTGGAACCCAGGGCGTAAAAGAGGCTACATACAATGTTGCGGGCATGGATGTAAAGGTGGCAGTGGCATCCGGGCTTGGCAATGCGAGAACGCTGCTTAACAAAGTAAAATCCGGCGAGGCAGACTACCAGTTCATCGAGATCATGGGATGCCCGGGCGGATGCGTCAACGGAGGCGGACAGCCGCAGGTATCCGGCGATGTAAGGAACTTTACGGATGTAAGAGGAATCCGTGCAAGCGTGCTGTATAAGAATGATTCTGCTAAGCCGATCCGCAAGTCCCATGAGAATCCGGCTATCAAGAAACTATATGAAGAGTATCTTGGCGAGCCAGGAAGCCATAAGGCGCATGAGACCCTGCATACGAGTTATGTGAAGCGGACGATCAATTAATTTGGTGATGACATAATCTCATATAAAATGAGGCGGCCTACGATTTCGGTTGTAGGCCGCCTCGCTTTGTGGCAGAGACTTCTAAAATATGATAAAATTGGGGATGTCAACCGAAAGTTTACGTTATTTTCCTCAAAAGCAACAAGGACTTTATAGAGGTTGCGCTGATAATATGCTATTTTTTTATTACAATCGATTGGAATATAAATGAAACGGAGAGAAAAATATGGCAGCATTTTCAGAGAATTTACAGTTTTACAGGAAGAAAGCGGATATGACCCAGGAGGAACTGGCTGAGCGGATGGAAGTATCCAGGCAGACGATTTCTAAATGGGAATCAGGAGCAACCTATCCGGAGATGGAGAAGATATTGCAGTTGTGCGAGATGTTCCGATGCGATATGGATACGCTGATCAGAGGCGATGCGACGGAGTCTTTTGCAGAAGATAATGCACAATATGACCTGCATAAGAATGAGTTCAGCAAGGCGGTAGCCTTTGGCGTAGGTTTTATACTGCTTGGCGTGACGATATACGAATTCCTGATGGGGATCCGAGTCAGCGAAAGTTATGCAAATATGCTGTTTCTTATCATGTGCGTGGTATCCGTCCTGCTATTCGTGGTTCACGGGTTGAAAGATGAGGAATTTCGGAGAAGATATCCGGTAATAGAAAATGTATATACGACAGAAGAAATTGATAAGTTTCATAAAAAATATATTAATGTTGTTGCCGTGGCGATTGGATTGATACTGTGCGGCGTGATCTATGAAGGATTTGTGGAGGAAATGCAGCTGCCTGCCCGGTTTGAGGAAGACATTTTCCATTGCGTTTTCATGATTCCGGTTACAATAGCCGTCACCATGCTGGTCTATATTGGCTGCCAGAAAGAAAAATATGATATTGAGAAATATAATAAGAAGAATCGTAAAGAAGGACTGGCGAAAAAGAGGGGAGCCCTGATCGGAAAGATCTGCGCTGTGATTATGCTGATAGCGGTTATTGTATTCTTTCTGCTTGGATTTGTAGGAAACTATTGGAATATCAGCTGGATCGCATTTCCGGTGGGAGGGATCCTATGCGGTATTGTCAGCATTATCCTGGCAAAGGAATAGGATATGCCTGAATGTAAAGTGTTAATTGCAAGAGGAAGTTATAAGTGGAAGTTATAAATGAAAATTATAAATGAAAATTATAAATGAAAAGCCTGAGTAGAAATCATAAGCAGAAATAAACATTTCCCGAGATTGCGCCTTAATCTGTGTAATGTTATAATGGAAGAAGTAACTATGTGCGGATTAAGGAGGACATTATGAAGGTTCTGATATGCATTGGAAGTTCCTGCCATGTGAGGGGCTCCAAGGATGTTATTGAGACATTTACCAGGCTTACGAAGGAACACGGAGATGTAGCGGATATCGAGCTGAGCGGCTCGTTCTGCATGGGCGCCTGCTCCAAAGGCGTCAGTGTAAAGATCGGGGAGAATATTTACCATGTAAAGCCGGGGGATGCGGAAGATTTCTTCCATGAGGTCATATTGAAGGAGGCGGGAAAGTGCGAGTAATAGATTTTAAGGATGCGAGCTGCAGGCATTGCTATAAATGCGTGCGAAACTGTGAAGTGAAAGCCATTTCCGTCCAAAACGAGCAGGCTCATATTATGAAGGACCACTGCATCAACTGCGGCCATTGCCTGGAAGTATGTCCTCAGAATGCAAAGACATTTGCCAGCGACATGGATCGGGTGAAGCGGTATCTGAAGCAGGGAGTGAAGACGATTATATCCATCGCCCCTTCCTATCTTGGCGTGCTGGAATACGATAAGCCGGGCCAGATCGTGGATGCCCTGAAGCAGCTGGGCTTCTATGAGGTTCGGGAGACGGCCGAGGGTGCTGCGCTGGTGACCAGAGAGTATTGGAAACTTCTAAAAGATGGCCAGATGGACAACATCATCACGACCTGCTGTCCCAGCGTCAATGATCTGATCGAGAAGTATTATCCGTCCCTGGTTCCCATGATGGCTCCGGTGGTATCTCCTATGATTGCCCATGGACGGCTCATCAAGGATATTTACGGGCCGGATGTGAAAGTGGTATTCTTAGGGCCTTGTATTGCCAAGAAGGAGGAGGCAATCGGGGATGAAAGAGTACAGGGGGCAATCGATGCTATCCTTACGTTTGAAGAGATCGTGAAATGGTGGAAGGCACAAGGCATAGATGTCCACCAGTGCCAGAACCTTCCTATGGGGAATCCAAGCCCTAAGGTCAATCAGCTCTACCCGATCAGCGGGGGGATTATTAAGTCTGTGCGTGCAAGTTCAGTGGAGGACAATTACTATAAAATACATATTGATGGGCTGAAAGCCTGTATGGAACTCTTTGAAGAGTTGGAAAAAGGCGGGATCCAGAATAGTTTCTTCGAGGTCAATGTCTGCGAGGGCGGATGCATCAAGGGACCAGCTTCTGATAAATGGCAGCAGTCCCTGGTACGGGCCAAGATGGATCTGGAAGACCAGGTCGCATATCAGGAAGAGGCACAAGGCATTGAGGGACGCAATATAGAGCTTCAGAAGACATTTAAGGATCGACGCGTCCATGACCGCATGCCTTCAGACACGGAGATGGAGCAGATTCTTCATGCGATGGGCAAATATACAAAAGAAGACGAACTGAACTGCGGTGCCTGCGGATATCCTACTTGCCGGTCCAAAGCGACAGCAGTGTACCAGAAGAAAGCCGAGATTGGCATGTGCCTGCCTTATGCGGTGGCCCAGGCGGAATCAATGTCCAACATCGTGATGGATGTGACGCCCAGCATGATCATGATCGTTGACAAGGATATGCGAATACGCGAATGCAACAAAAAGGCGCAGGAGATGCTTGGAGTGTCCAGGGAAGAAGCGCTCGAGCGGTATATTTTTGAATTTATGGACGACAAGGATATTGCAGAGGTCCTGAATACCAGACAGCAGATCATTCACAAGAAGTTGAATCTGGATTCCATGAAGCTGACGGTGGTAGAGAGCATCATTTATATAGAAAGCCTGGAGTCCGTACTGGTGACGTACCAGGATATCACCAGGGAAGAGAAGGCCAAAGAACAGCACTATAACCTGAAGATGGAGACGGTAGAGATGGCGCAGAAGGTCATTGACAAGCAGATGATGGTGGCGCAGGAAATCGCCGGCCTTCTGGGAGAGACGACTGCGGAGACCAAAGTGACCCTGTCAAAACTGAGGGATTCAATTCTGTTTGAAGAGGAAGATTGATATGAGTGTAAGTGTAGATATATCCTGGAAAAGCCTGAATAAGCATCATGAAGAACTCTGTGGAGACAAGGTGGAGGTCCTTAAGACGGACGATTCTGAGATTATTATACTGGCGGATGGAATGGGAAGCGGCGTTAAGGCTAATATTCTGGCCACCCTGACATCCAAGATCCTGGGAACCATGTTTCTGGAGGGGGCATCCATAGAAGCCTGCGTGGAGACGATCGCCAAGACGCTGCCAGTGTGCAAGGTAAGGGAAGTTGCCTATGCCACTTTCAGTATTCTTCAGATATTTCACAGCGGGGAGGCATATCTGGTAGAATTCGATAATCCCAAATGTGTGTTTGTGCGGGATGGCAAGATCGTGGATTATCCTTATGAGGAGAGGGTGATTGAGGACAAGACCATCCGGGAGTATCGTTTTCAGGTAGAACTTAAGGACTGCTTCGTACTTATGAGCGATGGCGTCATCTATGCGGGGGTCGGAGAACTTCTGAATTTTGGCTGGACCTGGGAAAGTATGGCAGAATATACCCTGAAGTGTACGAAGGAGACTCTGTCCGCATCCCGACTGGCCGCCATGCTGAGCCAGGCCTGTGATGACCTGTACGGGCAGAAGCCCGGGGACGATACCACGGTTGCCGTCGCGAGAGTCATAGAACGGCGCATTCTTAACATATTTACGGGACCGCCTACTCACAAGGAGGATGATGAGCGGGTAGTCCGGGACTTCATGAATCAAGAAGGCAAGAAGGTGGTCTGTGGAGGGACTAGCGCGAACATCACTGCCAGAGTGCTGAAAAAAGAGATCATCACATCCCTGAATTATGCGGATCCAACCGTTCCGCCTACAGCAAGCATCGAAGGCCTGGATCTGGTGACAGAAGGCGTGCTGACCATTGGAAAAGCGCTGGGGCTGCTTAGACGTTACGAAAACGATGATTTTGATGAGGCATTCTTTGACGAGTTGGATGCCGATAACGGCGCATCCAAACTGGCCAAACTGATAATTGAGGAATGCACGGAACTAAATCTGTTCGTGGGGAAGGCCATGAACACGGCCCATCAGAACTCCAACCTGCCATTCGACCTGAGCGTCAGGATGAATTTGGTGGAACAATTGCGGGAATGCATAGAACACCTGGGAAAAACCGTAAGAGTAACGTATTATTGACACGTAACAATATTAACTTTGACACGTAACATTTTTCAAAAATGTTACGTGTTCACCTTGTAAAACTGGTGTGTAAAGATGATATAACCCCTGTGTAAAAATATAAAATATCCTGTGCTAAATTGAATTCATTCAATAAATCAAACAAAAAGGCAATTAATCCAAAAGAAACGCAAATATGATTGGATTAATTGCTTTTTCGTATTCTATATGCAATTTACACACCAGTTTTTTCGGTTTTACACAGGGACTTTTTTAATTATGCACACCAGTTATGAAGGTTTGACACGTAACATTTTTGAAAAGTGTTACGTGTCAAAGTTAAAACTGTTACGTGTTACTTAATCTTTCCACCGCCTCGAAAAATTCTGGATAGGACACATCTACGCACTGGCTATCCTCGATAACGGTTTCCCCTTTGGCGGTCAGGCCGGCGATGGCGAATGCCATGGCGATGCGGTGATCCATATGGCTATGGATCCGGGCGCCAGAAAGCGGGAGGCCTCCTTCGATGATCATGCCGTCATTGGTAGGGGTTATGTTACAGCCCATAGCCTTAAGGTTTTCAGTGACTGTAGCGATCCGGTCGGTCTCCTTTACCTTCAGTTCGGCAGCATCCTTGATGACGGTTGTGCCTTCTGCATGGGCAGCCATAACTGCGAGGATGGGGATCTCATCGATCAAGGCAGGGATGATGTCCCCCTCTATCGTAGCGCCTTTCAGATGACAGGAGCGGACCAGGATGTCCGCGCGTCCTTCGCCCCCCAGGAAGGTCTCATTTACACGGGTAATATCTGCCCCCATTGCCTTGCATACGTCAAGGAATCCGGCTCTTGTGAAATTGGTGCCTACGTTCTTGACCAGCAGTTCGGAGCCCGGGACCAGAAGGCCTGCGGCGATAAAGTATGCTGCCGATGAGATGTCGCCGGGAACAAAAATTTGCTGCCCGTATAATTCGTCGCAGGCGTGAACGTAAGCGGTGGCGCTGCCGTCCGGATGCATAGCGGCGGATACGCTGGCGCCAAAACTTTGCAGCATGAGTTCCGTATGATTCCTGGACAGCGCCGGCTCAGTCACGGAAGTCTCTCCATCTCCGTAGAGCCCCGCGAGAAGGATGGCAGACTTGACCTGGGCAGAAGCTACCGGAGACTGGTAGGCAATGCTGCGAAGATGGCCCGGCTCAATCTTAAGCGGAGCGCAGCCATTGTCATTGACGCTGGCAATGTGAGCCCCCATGCTGTTTAAGGGCTTCATGATGCGCGCCATTGGGCGCTGGTTTAAGGAATCATCCCCAGCCAGGACGCAGGAAAAGTCCTGCCCAGCCAGGATGCCGGACATCAGCCGCGTTGTGGTGCCGCTGTTTCCAACATCCAGTACCCCATCAGGCGCAGTCAGGCCGTGCAGGCCTTTCCCGTGTACCAGGATGCTGGAAGGGCGGCAATCAATCTCGATGCCCATTTTACGAAAGCAGCTGATGGTAGCAAGACAGTCTGCACCGGTTAGGAAATTGGTGATCTCCGTGGTTCCCCGGGCAATCGCCCCCAGCATGATGCTGCGGTGGGAGATAGACTTATCGCCTGGAACCGTGATTTCTCCTTTTAAATTCTTTGCCTTGGCTATATTTCTAACGCTCATAAACAATATACCTGAATTTCTGCAGTAATTCCGCGGCCCGTTTTGAAGAGCCTTCATCGTAGAATTCAATGCGCAGAACCCCTTCTTCAAATTCTCTGTTATGTACAATCCCGATATTCTTGATATTCAGATTGTTGGATGCGAGTATTGTTGCGATAGCGGCAATTCCGCCGGCCTCATCTATAATATCGCAGTATACGGCGAAGGCCTTCTTGATCGGGCCGGCTGAAGAACCAGGGATAGAATTGCGGTAATTCCTGGAACTGTCAAACAGGGAATAGAGTCCCTGCTCATCCTCCTGGTCGATCAATTCCTTTGCCTTGCCAAGAGCCTGGATATATGCATCCAGGATCCGGGAGATATTCTCCTTATTCTTGAGGCAGATATGCTGCCACATGGTAGGCGACGATGAAGCAATCCGTGTGATATCCTTAAATCCTCCGGCAGCCAGGTTCTTCATCAGCTCGTCCTTTGTATCCGTGTCCCTGACAAAATTCACCAGGCTGGACGCGATGATATGGGGAAGGTGGCTGATGGTTCCGGTAACCTGGTCATGTTCCTGATAGTCTAATATAATAGGGATAGCCCGCAGATCACGGACAAAATTTACATAGTTATCTATCTTTTCCTGAGGCACCTTGCTGGTAGGTGTAAGCACATAGTAGGCATTTTCAATCAGCATGGCCTTTGCGTTGCTATAGCCGCTTTTCTCGGAACCCGCCATGGGATGGCCGCCGATGAAATATGGCTCGATTCCAAGTGCTTCCACCTCCCGGTGGATATTTGTCTTAACGCTTCCTACATCGGTAAGAATGCAGCCATCGTGCAGATATCCTTTGATCTGCTTCAGGTAAGCCGTGTTATAGGAAACAGGCGCGCACAGGAATATGTAGCTGCAATGGTGGAAGTTATCATCAATGGTAGTGGCGGCTACGTCTATAATGGATTCCTGAGTCGCTAAAGCCAGAGTCTCTTTATTCTTGTCAAAAGCCACGATCTCGTACTCAGGATAATACTGGCGGATTGCCTTTGCTATAGAGCCGCCGATCAGGCCCAGGCCGATAAAGCCGATTTTAAGTTTCATGTTAGTCCTCCTTTGCTGTGTCCAACTTATTTTACTCTGTCTGTGCCAGGTTTGTCAATGCTATAACGCTTTAAAGCGAAAAAGTATTTTGAGTTGCGCGATAAATCAAACAATATGTTGTAAATAATGTATAAAAGAGTTGTAATAAAGAGTTTTTTTTAGTACAATATATACATGAGATTTTACCAATATAAGGAGGCAGCAGATATGAAGGTTTACAGAACGGATGAGATTAGAAACGTTGTCCTTTTAGGACATGGGGGATGCGGGAAGACAAGTCTTGTAGAGGCTATGGCTTATGTATCAGGAGCGACCAATCGTATGGGCAAAATCACAGATGGCAATACGATTAGTGATTTCGATAAAGAGGAACAGAAACGTGAATTCTCTATCAGCACGACCTTAGTCCCGATCGAATGGGAGAAGGCAAAGATCAATGTGCTGGATACGCCGGGATATTTTGACTTTGTAGGAGAGGTAGAAGAGGCTGTCAGCGCGGCGGACGCGGCCGTGATCGTTGTATCCGGCAAGGCAGGCGTGGAAGTAGGAACGGAAAAAGCGTGGGAGTTATGTGACAAATATAATCTGCCGCGTATGATATACGTAACAGAGATGGATGTGGACGACGCAAGCTTCCGTCAGGTAGTGCAGGATCTTACAGACAGATATGGCAAAGTGATCGCGCCTCACTTCCAGCCGATTCGCGAGAATGAAAAACTGGTTGGATACGTCAATGTTATCAAGAATGCCGGCAGACGCTATACGGGCATCGGGCAGAGAGAAGAATGCGAGATTCCGGATTACTGCAAGCCGAATCTGGAGATTTACCGCGAGAAGCTGCTGGAGGCAGTGGCAGAGACCAGTGATGACTTTATGGAAAGATATTTTGCAGGAGAAGAATTCTCCGTAGAAGAGATCCGCTCTGCAATGCGTACGGAAGTCATGGATGGAAGCATCGTTCCGGTGGCAATGGGATCCAATATCCAGGCACAGGGAGTTGCCAATCTCCTGTCTGATATCGTTCGATTCTTCCCAAGTCCGGAATACAGAGAGTGCGCAGGCATCAACCGGAAGACTAACGAGATCTTCGAGGCGAATTATGACTTTGCAAAGGCAAAATCCGCATACGTATTCAAGACGATGGTTGACCCATTTATTGGAAAGTATTCCTTCATTAAAGTGTGCTCAGGCGTTTTAAAGGGCGAGGATACACTTTACAATCCGGATACGGACACGGAAGAGAAACTCGGCAAGATCTACACGATGATTGGAAATAAGCCAGTGGAAGTAAGCGAACTGTTTGCAGGAGATATCGGCGCCATAGCAAAACTCTCCAATACAAAGACGGGCGATACGCTTTCCGCAAAAGGCACGCCAGTCTTATATGGAAGGACGGAGTATTCGAAGCCATATACATATATGAAGTACATCGTAAAGAACAAAGGGGATGAGGACAAGGTTTCCCAGGCGCTTCAGAAGATGATGGCAGAAGACGTTACATTAAGGGCAGTTAATGACAGCGAGAACCGCCAGACTCTACTCTATGGCATGGGTGACCAGCATTTGGAGATTGTTGCAAGCAAGCTGGCGGCAAGATTCAAATGCGAGATCACGCTGGACACTCCAAGAGTGGCCTTCCGTGAGACGATCAAAAAGAAATCCGATGTGGATACCAAGTATAAGAAACAGTCCGGCGGTCATGGACAGTACGGTCATGTAAAGATGAAATTCGAGCCATCTGGAGATCTGGAGAGCCCGTATGTATTTGAAGAAGTCGTTGTAGGCGGAGCCGTACCGAAGAACTACTTCCCGGCAGTTGAGAAAGGCCTTCAGGATTCCGTCCAGAAGGGGCCTCTTGCAGGATATCCGGTAGTCGGAGTCAAGGCAATCCTTTATGATGGATCCTACCATCCGGTTGACTCTTCTGAAATGGCATTTAAGACGGCTACGGTCCAGGCATTTAAGAAGGGATTCATGGAAGCAGGGCCGGTACTTCTGGAACCCATCGCATCCATCAAGGTCATAGTGCCTGAGGATTATACCGGAGACGTCATGGGCGATCTGAACAAGCGCCGTGGACGCGTGCTTGGAATGAACCCGATTGCAGGCGGATATCAGGAAATTGTCGCAGACATTCCTATGACCGGATTGTTCGGCTATTGCACCATCCTGCGCTCCATGACAGGAGGAAGAGGAACGTATTCTTATGAATTTGCCCGTTACGAGCAGGCTCCTTCTGATGTCCAGGAAGCGGAAATCGCAAAAAGAGCAGCAGAAGAATAAGGAACATATTATTTAGAAGAAAAGCCCGGAAGGGCTTTTTTTCTTAAAGCAAAAGTGCTATAATCTCTTTGCTATGCAAAAAACAGATGAGGATAGTATGAGGAACAGGAAATGAAAATAGTGATTATTGGCGACGGCAAAGTCGGCCATAAACTGACGACGCAATTGTCGGAAGAAGATTATGACATTGTATTGATTGACCAGAATGAAGGAAAGTTAAAGGAGGCGTTAAATCAGCTGGATATTTTCTGCATTACCGGTAATGGCGCGGACGTAAACGTCCAGAAGCAGGCAGATGTCCCGCATGCAGATCTTGTGATCGCATGCGCTTCTACCGATGAACTGAATATGCTAAGCTGCCTTCTGGCAAAGAGGCTTGGGGCAAAGCATACCATAGCCAGGGTGCGCAACCCCGTCTATTATCGTCAGATAGATATATTAAAAGAGGATTTGCACCTGAGTATGGCAGTCAACCCGGAACTGGCAGCTGCCAATGAGATTTCAAGAGTGCTGCTTTTCCCTGAGACAAGCAAGGTAGAGACATTTATGAAGGGAAGAGTGGAACTGGTAGAATTCAACCTCAGAGACGAAAGTCCTCTTACAGGCCTGTCCCTGGCCGAAGTATACCAGAAATTCCAGATTAAGATCCTGGTATGCGCTGTAAAAAGAGGCGGACAAGTATATATTCCGGATGGAGATTTTGTCCTCCAGAAAGGGGACAAGATGCATATTGCCGCCGCTCATCAGGATTTGGAGACATTCTTCAGGTCTTTGGGACGCAAGAATGCCAGAGTGAAGAAGGTGCTGATTTGCGGAGGCGGCCATGTGTGCTTCTATCTTGCGGCCCAGCTGCTTCAGGCTGGCATGCAGGTAAAGATCATCGAATCCAGGCAGGAACGCTGCGAGCAGCTTTGCGAGGCCCTTCCGAAGGCCACGATCATCCACGGAGATGCTGCGGACCATGACCTTTTGATGGAAGAAGGCATCGGAGAGGCTGATGCAGTGATCGCATTGACTGGAATGGATGAAGAGAACATCATCATGTCTCTCTTTGCAAAGACGCAGGGAGTAAATAAGATCGTTGCCAAGGTAAACGAAGATTCCAGGGCCCAGATGGTGGAGGGACTTGGGATCGACAGCATCGTGTCGGCAAAGAGCGCGACGGCAGATGCGATCATGAGTTATGTAAGAGCCAGAAATAATTCTTACAGCAGCGCAAATGTGGAGACGATGTACCGGCTGCTGGGCGGAAAGGTGGAGGCAGTAGAGTTTATTATTAAGAAGGAATGCAAGTTTACCAATGTTCCGCTTAAAGACCTGCCTACCAAGGCAAATTATCTGATCGCCTGTATCGGACGTAAGAGGAAGGTCATTATTCCAAACGGAGAGGATCATCTGGAAGTCGGAGACAGCGTAATCGTGATTACCAAAGATCATATCATCAATGAATTCAGCGATATACTCGCATAGGGAGACGGAATGTAGATTATGAATACGAAAATGATACGATACATACTGGCCAAAATGCTGGGGGTAGAGGCAATCCTGCTGCTGCTCCCTGCTCTTGTTTCTTTGATTTATGGAGAATTCAGCGGGGTATACTTTCTAATACCTTCCGGCATACTGATAGTGATCTATCTGCTGGTAGGAATGAAGAAGCCTGAGAAGAGAACCATATATGGAAAAGAGGGGATGGTGATCGTCGCCAGCGCCTGGATCTTATGGTCATTATTTGGAGCCCTGCCATTTACTCTTTCAGGAAGCATACCGAGTTATCTGGATGCATTCTTTGAAACGGTATCCGGCTTCACCACGACAGGGTCCTCCATTCTTACGGATGTAGAAGCCTTGCCGCAGGGCATGCTGTTCTGGAGAAGCTTTACCCATTGGATCGGCGGTATGGGCGTGCTGGTGTTTGTCATGGTGCTGACAACCCTGGATAAAAGGAATTCCATGTATCTGATGCGGGCAGAGGTTCCGGGACCGGAAAAGGATAAGCTGGTGCCAAGGACCATGTCCACTGCCAGAATACTATATGGCATGTACCTGGGGCTGACGCTGATTGAAGTCATTCTGCTTCTGCTTGGCGGAATGAATATGTTCGACAGCCTGATCCATGCATTTGGAACAGCCGGAACGGGGGGCTTTTCCAATTATGCGGCCAGCGTAGGCCACTTTGACAGCGCTTATATCGATGGCGTGATCTCCATCTTTATGATTTTGTTCGGAATCAACTTTAACTTGTATTTCTTCCTGCTGATCAGGGATTTTAAGCCGGTATGGAAGAATGAAGAACTCCGGGCATACTTAGGAATCATCCTTGCGGCGGTGGCGGTGATCACCCTGAATATCAGCGGCCAGTATCCAAATCCGCTGAAGGCGTTCCGTTACGCCTTATTCCAGGTAGCATCCATCATCACCACAACGGGATATGCGACGGCAGACTATAACGCCTGGCCGATGCTGTCCCAGTGCATCTTGCTGATGCTGATGGTGATAGGCGCCTGCGCGTCTTCTACGGGAGGCGGCATCAAGGTATCCAGATTCCTGATGGTATTGAAATGTATCAAGCGCGAGATTAAGCAGATGGTGCATCCAAAGTCTATCAGCATTATCAGGGTAAATGACAAGAAGGTGGGAGCAGATGTCCTCAGAAGCCTGTATGTCTATCTGATGGCGTATGCTGGAATTGTTGTTGGATCGGTGCTTCTTGTCTCGATTGACAATCTGGACTTTGGCACTACATTCAGTTCTGTATTGGCAACATTAAACAATATTGGCCCTGGAATCGCGGATGTTGGACCGGTAGGAAACTTTGCAGAGTTTTCACCGCTGTCTAAGATCGTGTTCTGCTTTGACATGCTGGCAGGACGTCTGGAGATATTCCCGTTCCTGATGTTGTTTACGGCTTCCGCATGGAACAGGAAATTTTAGGAGGTATTATGAAAGGAAAAAGAAAGTTACTAATTGCGATCGTGGTCATATTGGCAGCAGGACTATACTACTATGTTGCTTTGCCCGCATTCAATATCCACTCTTCTGACACCTGGTTTTTTATTATATTTTTGCTGGTGGTGGTGGCAGTTATTTATGCGGTCCGCAAGAAAATTGGAAAGGCCGAGCTGCGCACAAGCAAGACAATGAAGTTTTTTGGCTTTGCGATCCTGGGATTAGGAATCATCTATCTGGTGGGATCCTTATTGTCTTCCCCAATCGTCAATGCCAAGAAATACCAGAAGCTGATGAAAGTAGAAGAAGGGGAATTTACGGAAGATATAAAAGAACTTTCTTTTGATAAGATTCCGCTTCTTGATAAGGATACCGCGGAAATTCTTGGTGACCGCAAGATGGGCAGCATGGTGGATATGGTGTCCCAGTTTGAGGCGGATGACATCTACAGCCAGATTAACTATCAGGGCAATCCGGTCCGGGTATCTCCATTAAAGTACGCAAACCTGATCAAATGGTTTACCAACCGTTCCAATGGTATCCCCGCTTATATCAGGATTAACATGGCCACCCAGTCTACAGAACTTGTAAAACTGGATGAAGGCATAAAATATACTACCAGCGAGCATCTGAACCGGAATATCTATCGTCATCTCCGTTTTGCGCATCCTACGTATATTTATGGGGAACTGAGCTTTGAGATTGATGAGAAGGGCATTCCATACTGGATCGCTCCTGTGAAAAAATACAATATCGGCCTTTTCGGCGGAGAGACGGTGGGCAAAGTAGTGCTTTGCAATGCCATTACCGGAGAGACGAAGACTTATGATATTGATGATGTTCCCCAGTGGGTGGACCGGGCTTATTCCGCAGACCTGCTGGTACAGCTGTTCGATTATTACGGAACCTTGAAGCATGGCTTTTTCAACAGCATCTTAAGCCAGAAGGACTGTCTTAAGACTACGGACGGATACAACTATCTTGCCCAGGATGATGACGTATGGATGTACACGGGCGTGACTTCCGTTAATGGCGACCAGTCGAATGTAGGATTCGTCTTATCCAATCAAAGGACCATGGAGACCAAGTACTATAAAGTAGAAGGGGCGACGGAGGCTTCCGCCATGTCCTCGGCAGAAGGCCAGGTGCAGAACCTGAAGTACACGGCCACCTTCCCGCTGCTGCTCAATATATCCGATGAGCCGACATATTTTATCGCCCTCAAGGATGATTCAGGCCTGGTAAAGAAATACGCGATGGTGAATGTACAGAAATACCAGATTGTCGCTATCGGCGACAGCGTAAGCCAATGCGAGGAAAATTATCTGGAACTGCTGTTCAGCAATGGCGTAAAAGAAGTGGAAAAGGACACCAGGGAAGTCAAGACGATTACCGGAAAGATTACCAAGATCGCTCAGGGAGTCATAGAGGGAACTTCTCATTATTACCTCATGCTGGAGAATTCGGAGGATATTTTCGATGCATCCGTAGTAGATTTTATTGATGTGGTAAGATGCGAGCCAGGGCAGGAAGTAACGATAGAGTACAAAGAGGATAAGAAGGCAAACCTTGTTATGTCTCTGGAATTTGACGGTATAGTAGACAAGGAAGAAAAAGAGTAATGGAAATAAGTATGTTATTAGCAGAACAGATTATGGCGATGTTCCTGACGATGGCGGTAGGTTACGCCGTCGTCAAGATCGGCCTGTTTCGGACGGAAGACAGCAAGGTTCTGTCCAATATGGTCGTCTATATCTGCTCGCCTTGTATTATTGTAAATTCATTTCAGATCGAATTGACCAAGGATAAGGTAGAGGGACTGTTGATAGCGATCGTTGTGGCGGCTGGTGTTCATGCCGCCATGATTATTTTAACGAAAGTCCTGGAGAGGCCGCTGCACTTCAACAGCATTGAAAAGGCCTCAATCATCTATTCCAATTCGGGATTCCTGGTGATCCCCCTGGTAGCATCCGTCCTGGGACAGGAGTGGGTGTTCTACACCACGGCGTTCATCGTGGTGCAGACCGTCCTTTTGTGGACCCATGGCCGGGGACTGGTAAGCCAGGAGGCACAGAGAGATTATAAGAAGATCATACTGAATCCGAATATAATCGCAATGCTGATAGGAGGATTCCTGTTTGCGACGCAGATAAAATTCCCGGTGGTAATTGGCAGCTGCGTCAGCAGTTTCGGAAATATGATCAGCCCGGCCAGCATGCTGGTTATCGGCATGGTCATCGGCAACGTGGATCTTCGCTGGGTATTCAGGCAGAAACGGCCTTATCTTATCAGCTTTATCCGCTTGATCGCGATTCCGGCGCTGGCGACTATTGCCTTCGTGCTCATAGGCCGCATATGGCTTCATAAAGATGCCGAATACATATTGATGGTGGTCCTGCTGTGTACATCGGCGCCGGTAGCCACTATGATTACGCAGATGGCGCAGATCTATGACAAGGATGCCCGCTATGCCAGCGTGATCAATGTCATGTCGGTAATCTTCTGTATTGCAACCATGCCTCTGATGATTATGCTTTATGAGTTTTTATACCACCATCTATAAGTCTTTGCTGTATTCTTCGATCTTATCAAGGACTCTCTGTTTAGAGTCGCCTTCCAGCGGAGTCGGGCAATAGTCATTATATCCAGTGGCAGAGGACAAGGAGCAGGGAATCATCTGGATGTCATCGTTCTTTTGAACCACTCCTTTTTTAAACGTAAATGTCTGCTGGAAGATCATCGTATCCTTGTCTTCCGGGTTGGAGTTGCCGCCAAAGCAGAAGTTTCCAAGACTGTAGGCGATATATTTGTCTTTATACTTCTCAACGCCCTGCAATACATGGGGATGGTGGCCGATTACCAGGTCGGCTCCCTCATCGATGGCTAAGTGGGCCAGTTTTTTCTGCGTATCGTTTGGCAGATATTCCCGTTCAATTCCCCAATGGAAATTCACGATAATCAGTTGCGCGCCAGCTTCCTTTAAGGCGGCAATATTTTCTTTTACCTGCTGCTTTTTCTTCAGGTGGTCGGCAAGTTCGTAGATGCCTGTAAGCCCTACCTTTACGCCCTTGATCTCCAGAATCTTGGCCCGATCGTCTCCAAATGTGGATACGCCTGCGCCTTCTAAAGCGGCAATGGTATCGGTATAACTCTGCGCGCCATAGTCATGGCTGTGGTTGTTCGCCAGATTGGCAGCTTCCACCGAACTGCCGGATAGGATGGAGGCATATTCCGGAGGAGCCTTAAAGGCGTAAGTCTTATTCTCGCGCTGGTCGGAATCAGTCAAGGTGCCTTCCATGTTTACAATGGTCAAATCGTCTTCAGACAGGATGGATCGGACATTCTGGAAGAAATAATCTGCCCCCTGCGCGTTGTAATAGGCATTCAGGCTGGTATCCTGATTAAAATTCACGTCTGTTCCCAGCGTGCAGTCGCCGATAGAACTGACCGTGAGCGTGACAGATGCTTTTTTATCTTTGACTTCTTCCGTATCTATCACCAGTTTCTTTACCTCCACGCCGGAGGTGTCAATCTTTGCTTTTCCTGATTTGGCGCTGGTTTCTACAGATTTTTTGTGCTTTGTATCTTTGGATGTGGCCACCCGTATTCCTACGACAATGATAATACATGCCAATACAGAAAAAAGAGCACACAGCATCAATCGAAGCCTTTTTAACTTCTGACGCCTGGCCCTTTTTCTTTTTTGTTCTTTAATTCCACTCATTTTTTCATACCGTAAAAGGGCAGTCCATCACTGGACCGCCCTGCATTTCCATTCGCTTCGTGTATTTGCCGGTTGTTCTAGTTCAGATACTGGCAGCCTGTCTGGTCAATACCAGATAAATCTTCTTTGTTGGCGCTGATGCTTACATAGAATTCAATGTCGCATTCCTTTGAAATCTTCTTAAGGCGCTCAATGAATTCTGGCATGTTGCCTAAAGAAATATCGGCATGCTTCAGTATTCCATCGATGAATACACATTCAATATCATGGTTGGAACTGTACATGCCATATAAAAAGCCGATATACTCGTCAATATTTTCAATTGCTGGAAAATCATCCATACAGATCGTACGGATATCAAATGCAACACTTGCGGTGTCGCGATGCGTCTTTTTGATAAAAACTACGTTTCCGTTACAGCTTTTCGCCTGCTGATTAGCCTGCTCAATCATTTGTTGTGTCTTTCCGGTGCCTTTTGGGCCTGTTAATAAATTTACCATGGCAAACCTCTCCTTTATGTATCATATTATACTGAAGTTTTCAGTACCATTTACTTATGTTTATTATACACTAAAGCCAAGGCGTGAACAACTACAAAAAATAAGTTTTTCAGGAACCCTAAAATCAGGACTTGACTTATTTTAACATTCTTCATATAATAAGTAAGAATATTGTAGAAACGAAGATGAGGAGTAGTAAGAGCCTACCGTTTTACAGAGAACTGCCGGATGGTGCAAGGCAGCAAGCGTAATCTCCCAACTCGCCTCGGAGTTCTTCTGCTGAACCCTGTATGATCGTATAGGCAGAAGCGGGCCTTCCCGTTACAGAAGATAATGAGTGCATCCGTATTTTATCAGTACGGGTGAAAAAGAGTGGTACCACGGAAGTTCAGGCCTTTTCGTCTCTTGCGAGATGAGAAGGCTTTTTCTAAAAAAGCAGGTATGCTGACAAGGCCGATGGGCCTTAATATATCAAAAGAGCAGGAGGAAAGAATAATGTCAAACGTACCTTATAACCATAAGGCAATCGAGAAAAAATGGCGTGAAAGATGGGAGCAGAATCCAGTCAACCTTAAGGCTGACGAAAAGGGGAATAAGAGGGAAAAGTACTACTGTCTGGACATGTTTCCGTATCCGTCGGGAAATGGCCTTCATGTAGGACATTGGAGAGGATATGTAATCTCTGACGTATGGAGCAGATATAAGTTGCAGCAGGGATACTATATCGTGCATCCGATGGGATGGGATGCATTCGGACTTCCGGCTGAGAACTATGCCATCAAGATGGGCGTGCATCCTGCAATCTCCACAGCAGAGAATGTAAAGAACATCAAGCGCCAGATTAATGAGATCGCGGCCCTGTATGACTGGGATATGGAAGTGAACACTACAGATCCCGAATTCTATAAATGGACCCAGTGGATCTTCGTAAAAATGTTCAAGGAAGGCCTTGCTTATGAGAAGGAATTCCCGATCAACTGGTGCCCATCCTGCAAGACCGGCCTGGCGAACGAGGAAGTTGTCAATGGCAAATGCGAGCGCTGCGGCACGGACGTGACCAAGAAGAACCTGCGCCAGTGGATGCTGCGGATCACCAAGTATGCGGAGCGTCTTCTCAGCGACTTAGACAAGCTGGACTGGCCGGAGAAGGTTAAGAAGATGCAGGCAGACTGGATTGGAAAGTCCTATGGCGCGGAAGTAGATTTCCCAATTGACGGAAGAGAAGAAAAAATCACGGTCTACACCACCAGGCCAGATACCCTTTATGGCGCTACCTTCATGGTACTTGCGCCTGAGCACGAACTTTCCAAGAGCCTGGCTACGGATGAGACAAGAGAGGCGGTAGAGAAGTATATCTACGATGCGTCCATGAAGTCTAACGTAGACCGTATGCAGGATAAGGAAAAGACCGGCGTATTTACCGGAAGTTACGCGATCAACCCGCTGAACGGGGAGAAGACTCCAATCTGGCTGTCTGATTACGTTCTGGCGGATTATGGTACAGGAGCCATCATGTGCGTTCCTGCTCATGACGACCGTGACTTTGAATTTGCAACCAAGTTTGGAATTCCGATCGTCCAGGTTATCGCCAAGGACGGCAAGGAAATCGAAAATATGACAGAAGCCTATACAGAAGCGGCAGGAACTATGATCAATTCCGGAGAATGGAATGGCATGGAATCCGCGGTACTTAAGAAAGAGGCGCCGCATATCATCGAGAAGCGCGGACTTGGCCGGGCAACCGTGAACTACAAGCTGCGTGACTGGGTATTCTCCCGCCAGAGATACTGGGGCGAGCCAATTCCGATCGTGCATTGTCCGGACTGCGGAGCCGTTCCGGTACCGGAAGAAGAACTTCCGCTTCGCCTGCCTGAGGTAGAATCCTATGAGCCTACCGGAACCGGAGAATCTCCACTGGCTGGAATTGACGAGTGGGTGAACTGCAAGTGCCCGGTATGTGGAAAGCCTGCCAAGCGAGAGACCAACACCATGCCTCAGTGGGCAGGGTCTTCCTGGTATTTCCTGCGCTATGTGGATAATCACAATGACAAGGAACTGGTTTCCAGAGAAAAGGCAGACGAGATGCTTCCGGTAGATATGTATATTGGCGGCGTAGAGCACGCGGTACTTCACCTTCTGTACTCCCGCTTCTATACCAAATTTTTATATGACATCGGAGCGATCGACTTTGACGAGCCGTTCCATAAACTGTTCAACCAGGGAATGATCACCGGCAAGAATGGCATCAAGATGAGCAAGTCCAAAGGAAACGTGGTTTCCCCGGATGATCTGGTAAGAGACTACGGATGCGATTCCCTCCGGATGTACGAACTGTTCGTAGGCCCTCCGGAACTGGACGCAGAATGGGATGACAGAGGAATCGACGGCGTAAACCGTTTCTTGAAGCGTCTCTGGAATCTTGTGATGGACAGCAAGGATGCGGATGTCAAGGCTACCAAGGATATGATCAAGGAGCGCCATAGACTGGTGTATGATATTACGACCCGTCTGGAAAACTTCAGTTTGAATACAGCGATCTCAGGATTTATGGAGCACAACAATAAATTGATCGAGATTGCCAAGAAGGAAGGCGCGATCGATAAGGAGACCCTGTCTACAATGGCAGTGCTGCTTTCCCCATTCGCCCCCCATATCGCGGAGGAAATCTGGGAGCAGTTGGGACATGAGGGCAGCGTGTTCGCAGCCGGATGGCCGACTTATGACATGGAAGCCATGAAAGATGACGAGATCGAAGTGCCGGTACAGATTAATGGCAAGACAAGAGCAGTCATTTCCGTGGCAGCGGACATTTCCAAGGAAGATGCGATTGCCGCAGGAAAAGAGGCAGTGGCAGACAAATTGACGGGCACGATTGTAAAAGAAATCTATGTGCCGAAGAAAATCATTAATATCGTGCAGAAATAGATGTGGGTTAAATCTCATCCGATTTTGAAAAATGGAGAATACTTGTGAGGTATTCTCCATTTCAATATTAAGGCCGATCTGCAGGCGGGAACTTCCGGTTCTTGAAGTAGTACTCCCGGTCGTACTCGCCGATTTCCCGCAGGATCCGACAGGGGTTGCCCACCGCAACGACATTCGAAGGAATATCCTTTGTAACCACGCTGCCAGCGCCGATCACGACGTTGTCGCCGATGGTGATGCCGGGCACAATCATGGCGCCGGCGCCAATCCAGCAGTTTCTTCCAATGTGTACGGGGAAATTATACTGATATCCTTCCTGCCTGGACTCAGGACAGACAGGATGACCTGCAGTCGCAACCGTCACATTGGGGCCGAACATGGTATAGTCCCCTACATAAATGTGAGTATCATCCACCAGCGTCAGGTTAAAATTGGCATAGATGCTATGGCCGAAATGCACATGCCTGCCACCGAAGTTTGTATGCAGAGGTGGCTCGATGTAGCAGTCTTCCCCAATTTCAGCAAACATTTCTTTCAACATTTCTTTTCTTCTTTCCTGCTCCGTGGGGCGCGTCATATTAAAATCATATAATTTATCAAGGTATGCCAGCTGTTCCTTCATCAGCGCCTCATCTCCGGGGTAATATAATTCCCCGCTGTGCATCTTTTCTTTAATATTCATACGGCTGTTCTCCTATCCTATGAAAAATATTATATTGGGACAACATTATACCATATGTTGAGCGGATTAAACGCATGGCATGAAATTTTTTTCCTGTTTTGGAGTGGACAGACTCACTAAAATTAATAATACAATATTTACTCCCATGGCTACTACGGAAATATGAAGGTCAAAAGGCCAGTTCCAAATATCAAAGATGTCAAGAACAGTGATGACGCTTACAAGAAGGAAGGAGGAAAGCATGCCGAAAAAGGCCCCCTGCTTTGTACAACGCCTCCAGCGCAGTCCTAAGACGATGACAGGAGCGAATACAGCCCCAAATGTTGCAAAAGCAGCAAACCCGATCTGAAGGATTCCTCCAGTTGGGAATAGTGCGATAATAACACTGAGCAGTATGACGGTTATCATGCCGACGCGGCTGTAAATTATGCCTTTCCTGCCATTACAGTCTATATGCATCCAGTCCATCATAATATCTTTTACCAAAGTGCTTCCGGCGCTTACGATCAATGCCGCCCCGGTTGACATGATGGCCGCCAGGCAGGCTGATATCAGCAGGCCGCCAGCAACAGGCCCGCAGTATGTAGCAATGAAGGTAGGTACGCAGGCATCGCTGTATGCAAGCGGGGGGATTTCCCGGGCATGTATTTTGATGATCATTACCAAAGAAACGATGGGAACCAGACTGGTGCAGACCATGGAGATGACACCTAATAACAATGTATTTGGCAATAGCCTGGCTTCTTTGATCTGAAAATACTTGCAGACAATGGCAGGCTGCCCCAGTGTCCCAATTCCGTACATGAGTACATATGATATGATTGCGGTAAGGCTTAAGTTGGTATTTGTCATCCTTAATAGAGAAGGATCCACATCTGCGACCTGACGGCATAGGCCAGTCATACTGCCGCCACTGACTTGCAGCGCGCAGGCAACTAAGTAAAGGCAGGCCGCCATGGCAATGGCCACTTGCACGGTTGCCACAACGGAGGTGCTTTTATTACCGCCCAGCACGCTGTATAGTGCAACTACGATCACACCAAGAATGGTGGCCTGCGTATAGTCAAGTCCTGTCAAAGTATTTAGCAGAGTACCGATAGACTGCCATTGGCAAGCGGCAAATACGATGCTTAAAATCAGGATGCAAGGAATTGCAATATACCGAAGTTCCGGGGCATGAAAGATAAGCACCAGCATATCGGGAATGGTTGTTGTCTGGAATTTTTTATTCAGGCGTGACAGCGGTTTTCCCAGGACCAGATTGCACAGGACTACGCCCAATAATCCGCCAGTTGTAGCGGCCAGCCATATGCCGACGCCCTGGATGGTGGTCGTCCCGGGCGTGCCGATAAACATGACGCCGCTGATCGCGGTTCCTGTGCAGGCAAATGCGATGACGATTGACGGAAGAGAGGAATGAAAATAATTGCTGGCGTTCTTTTCCTTTCGTCCGGCTATATTCCCTACCAAAATAGATAAAACTAAGTATCCTAAAACTAAAATCCAGGTTATATTATTGCTGATCATTTTTTCAATCCATCCTTATCCATTTTTTAAACCTATTCTTTTTTAAAATGTCCAATACCAGTCGTCGTCTTTTTTCCGACCTTCATAAAGATCGAAAGCCACGCAGACGATTCCGAGAAGAATACACAGCGCGCGAAATCCATACATTAATAACCATGAACAGAAAGGCAATCCCCAAATCATAATATCCCTCCTCCTAAAATGTTATTTTTTGGCCTTCGTAGGCAGCCATGATTAATCGATAGATGGCATCCGCATCCGCATACTTAGGAGCAGCTCCTTTGCTTACAGTGGATGTATGACTTTTCATGGCATTTTTAATAATAGAGTCCATGCTCTCTTGGTCTGTTGTCATGCCCAGTTCTTTAAAATTATCGGGCATGCCAAGAGAATGCCTTAATTTCTGTACTTCAAGTATCAGAGCCTGTGCGGATTCCCTGTCATTCATGCTTTTATTTGTAATCTTTGCAATTCTCGCACAGTCTGCATATTTTTTTTCGCATACATCAAGATTAAAGTTGAGTATATGTGGAAGAAGTATTGATAAGGAGAGGCCGTGGGGTATATCAAAATGTCCGCCGATAGCGCGTGCAATGTTATGACAGTTGCCGGTTCCTATATTTGAAATAGTCATGGCAGCCATATTAGAACCCAGAATCATGTTAGAAGCCAGTTCCTCATCATTGGGACAATCTGAAAAATCACGGATGGCAGGATACAATATTCCGAATGCGTGCAATGAAAGGGCTTCTGTGACAGGGTTTGCCTTGGCATTGGTGTATCCTTCCAGGCAATGAGTCAGAGCGTCAAAGGCGGCTATAGAACTGACGCTGGAAGGAGTGTCTTTAAAGACGGCCGGGCAGAGGATTGCAACAGGGGGAATACACAGAGGAGAGCCAATCTGTGCTTTTGTCATTTCCTGCGTGTCTATGATGGAGATTACTTGTGTGATCTCGGCGCCGGAGCCTGCGGTAGTTGGAATTGTGATGACGGGGAGCGGCTTAAGTGGCACGGTATTCATGCCGTAGTAATCTTTTAGCGTGCCGCCATTAGTCTTTAAGACAGCAGTTGCTTTGGCGGTATCTATGGAACTGCCGCCGCCAAAGCCTATTACAACATCCGCGTCGCTGCATATTAAGGCTTCTGAGGCTTCAGTAACCAAGGTATCGATAGGGTTGGGCTTGACATTGGCATATATCTCATAAGGAAATCCAATGGCATTCATAGAAGATAAGAGGTGTTGAAAAACCGGCAGTGAAGCAAGCCCAGGATCGGTCATGATCATGGCTTTTGAAACACGAAGAAAATTCTTCGCCTCATCAAGGGCCTTAGCCAGTTCTTTGTGAAAGACAATCCTGCTCGGATTGTAATAATTAAAATCCTTCATTTAAATAGTCTCCTTTCTCGGTAGATCCTCCGAATTAGTATGAGCAAATTGTAGCATCGGGGAATCTTAATAAAAATCACAAAAAAGAGTTATTTTTTTGACGATTTTCTGAGATAAGGAGACTATAGGTCAGTTATTTCGTTCCAGTCCATAAAAGTATTCAATTAGTTCTGTCCGGCTATTTACGCCTATCTTATTAAAGATATTGGACACATGGATCTTGACGGTATTCGTGCTTAAAAACAATTCGTTTGCAATGTCCTGGTTACTGGCGCCATTGATGATATATTCGGCAACCTGACACTCTCTGTTGGTCAGTCCCTGGTTTTGTAAAGTTTTCTTTGAAACCCTGGAGTTGTAGTTGTCATCCTTTACAATATAGATGCACAGTGACATATCGCTATAATGAATGTCATGTTTGGACTGCTCCTGAAGAATAAGCGAATTCCTCAAAAGCGGTCGCCCGGCCTGGCTGAAGTTCGTACCAGGGTTTCCTATGGGCTGAAGGCTGAATAGAAAGTTCTTAACCCGGATGGGTTTTGTAGTTCCAAAATTCGTCAAGTCATACTGGATATATTTATATAATTCATTAATGTAGAAAGTACTGTAAAAACGGGAATCTGTATATCCAAGCGTGGCCAGATACTCCTTAGCAAGGGGATTGGCGAAAGTGACGGTGTTCGTATTTTCTACGATCATGATTCCCATAGGAAAATAATTCGTACAGCTCATCAGCATGTTTATGTCATTTCTCATATTCCAGCCTTTTAAGAAGTTTTCATAGCAGATCAAGATATCTTTTTCGACTAGTTTAAGCATCTCAACTTCTGATTCAGTAAAAGGCTGCTCCTTTTTAAAAATTACGATATATGACATAAAATTTCCCTTGCTGCGCTGTACGAACATAATCAGGCAATCTGTAAAGCCACAGGATTTCAGGACGTTTTTGTAAATAGGATTTTTTTTATAGTTAGAAAGCCTGCTCAATAAAAAGAGGTTAGAACTGCCTTCCAGCAACTGGGGCTGTTCCCACATTTTAATCAAAAAGTGCTGGACGAATTTTACATCCAGAGAGTGAATGGTTCCGTTGGGGCTTAGAGTCTTTGATTCCAGATTCCCCAGATATCCATGAAAGGAATACTTAAATCCTAAGATTTTGTCTAACAGATTCAGAAGTTTCTGGGCATAGTGCTCATCCAGAACTTCATCCAGATACGTCTTGGAATTTTCCTGTTGAAAAATAATTACCTTGCGATATTCCGTTTCATCTAACATAGGGTTCCACCTCCTTATATTTGTTCTTATTTTATCATGTTTGTGTGAAATTTGTAACACTTGAGGACTAATACTTTAGGATTAAAAAAATATTAGGGTACAGTAAAAAGTATTAGTTTTCATGGGGGAAGTACTATAGATATGAAAAAATACAAAAAATTATTGCTCCTATATTTAGGAAACGGAAGAAGCGAAGAAAGGAATTTGTGAAATGTCTGTCTAAAAATAGATATTTCGTAGAATATAAAAATCGCGATTTCAGACATAAAATCAAAGCAAGAAATAGAAAACGAGGGAGGTGAAAGAAATGCAGAAGCAATTGATAAAGAAAGATGGAAACGATATACCGATTAAGGAACTAGAACTTTGTCCTGGAATTAATAAGATACTGCCCGCAGCCATGCCGCCTGTCTTATCCGTATGTAAGAATGAGACAGACAGATCCGCCGCAGACAGACTGACCATATGTGTTTTGGGAGAAGGAATCAGAAAAGGAGATGGATTTAGTCTTCCTTCAATGACCTATAAAGAATTATTTGGATTGTTTGACAATACTCCTGTCCATACCTATTCGGCAAAAAACGGTTTTTTCGGATATCGGAGCGTGTCTGGCAGGTTTTTATCCCTGGAAGAATTAATAAACTGCAGCCAGGCATACGCAGAGGGACATCTGGATTTCGGAAAGCTAGCGTGTCAAAAGCCAGAAGCAGTAATCACTGTGTCTTCGGGCGGGAAGAGTTCGCGCATTCAGGCAGCGCAGGTATATGACGATGACAGATACTTTTATCCGCTGCTTACTTCCGAACAAATACTGGATGGCTTAAAGCCTGCCGACAGCCGGGGCGAGAAGTTAAAAATGGGTTTTATAAGGACGGGAGAGGAAGAACAAGAGTATCAGGTTATTTTTGTTATTGGCCAGAGAAATTGGAATGATATTACGGAAGAGATATTTGTCGCTTTTACAGATGGAGGAGCATCTGTAACGATTGAATACCTTCCGGAGAGTCGGAAGAAGCACAATATTCTTTATGTGGGACCTATTGGCGGCGAATTAGGCCAGGATGTCCTCGCATATCAAGGCAGGGGAAAAGATACTGTAGAAATATCTGCCAGAGAAGGCTCGTTAATTAGATTTAATATTGATAATAATGATTTCCTAAACAAGGCGAAAATGTACTACAAATTTTCTGTTGACGACGAAGAATGCAAGACTCCCTATCTCAAGGATGGATATGTATATAATACGAGAATTCCGCTTTATTTTGGCAGCGGTGCAGATTATCCATCCGGAATAATTCTTCCATTGGCGGAAAAACACAAGAGCATACAAATCAAGATCATGGCCTTTGGGCCAGAATGCCCGGAAACAGAAGTAGATAGTTTCAAAATATTTATTACAGAAAATAATTAGGAGGATATGAAAAATGGCTTGGAATATTCATGATTTACATGACGCGATCTTTGGAACGGATGCGCGAAAACAGGTTGGCAGGAAATTAAAGGAATATGGATGTACGAAAGCAGTCGTAATCTATGACCCTGCGTTGAAGGATTATGTAGGCGAGGTTATGGAACTAATTGAAGCCGAAGGATTGCAAGCGGTTATTTATCAGGCAGCCAATGGAGAGCCTGTATCCAGCGAAGTTGAGAAATATGTGGATTTCTGTAAGAAAGAACAGATAGATGGAATGGTTGCGCTGGGCGGGGGCTCTACGATGGACACGGCTAAAATTGGCGGCAAGACGCTCGCAAACGGAGGGAAAGTGACAGATTATCTTGGAGGCTATACGGCGCTTGGGGCAGGCAATAAATTGTTCAAGCCTATTATCTGTATGGCCACCACATCAGGAACCGGGTCCGAAGTGAGTTATGGGCTGATGTGTCTCAATGAAGAAAATAATAAGAAGACGTTCTGCCTTCATACGGCAACGCTGGCCATTGATGACCCTATATACCCGGCCAATATGGATCCATATATTACAGCTTATACAGGAATAGATGCCTTGGCGCACTGTGCAGAATCACTGTGCAACACGTATGCCATGGAGAACTGGATGGCAGACATGCTATGCAGGGAAGGTGTCAAGACAGCATTTGACTACCTTCGTACGGCAGTGAAGGAGCCTGATAATACAGAAGCGAGAGCGCGTATGAGCTGGGCAGCCATGTGCGGAGGATATGCGATCACAGAAAGGAAGACGTCTATCGGACATTCAGTATCTAACCAGATTTCAGATACATTCCATACCCATCACGGAGAAGGCGTCGCATGCGGCATACTAGTCCAAGCACTCTATAATGTGAAGAAATCTCCAGAGATCACCAAGGTGTGGGCCCCCCTATTTGGCGTGGACTGCCCTGAAGATGCTGATCTGGAAACGGTAGGAAGAGAAATCTATAAGAAACTTCTGGATCTGTTGAAAGATATAGGCCTTAAATCAATGAAAAAGCTGGGTATCTCTGAAGATTTCTGTGATACGGCCGCCGAGAACATCTCTAAGGACAAGAAGTGGGCGATCGTCCCCAATCCTCCGGATTTTGAAGAAGTAAGACGGTGTCTGCACGAAACATGGGATTTTTAAGATAAGGAGGAATCGGAACAAATGAGAGACTTTAATTTTCTTATGACCACCAGAATTGTGTTTAATAATGATCTGGCAAAAGGAATTCAGGATGCCAGGGAGTTTCTTGGAGTAAAAAAAGCAGTTATCATGACAGATCCAGGAGTAGCAGTCCTGCCAATCATGAAGGAATTGAAAGATGCCATGGATGCCATAGATTTCCCGTATGAATTATATGCGGATGTGAAACCTAACCCAACGGATGTGACAGTTACAAAAGCAGCAGAAGTATTGTGTGCGAGCGATGCGGATGTAGTCATCGGATTTGGTGGAGGAAGCGCTATTGACACAGCCTCGGCGGCGGCGTTGTTGAAAACCAATGGAGGCATTATCAGTGATTATTATGGGATGCATAAAGTTAAAGTAAAGCCACTGCCTCAGATTATGATAACGACTACTGCCGGCTCAGGGGCGGAGATTACTCAGTTTATTTCGATTACTGATACTGTGAATAAAACGAAGGCGCAGATAGGCTCTCCCCTTTGCATTCCGCCAGTTGCCGTACTCTGTCCGGAAATGCTTAAAAATTCTCCTGAAACGGTTACTGCAGAGGCTGGATTCGACGCTTTGGCACACTGTGTAGAAGGATATATCGGACGTAAGGCCAATCCGATTACCGATGCTATCGCATTAAAGGCATTTGGATTGATCAGCCAGAATCTGCTGGAGTTTGTGAACGATCCTAATAATAAAGATGCGGCGTCGGCAATGATTCTTGCGGCATCTATGTCAACTATGGTTGCTTCGAATATTGGAACTGGCGACGGTCATAATATTGGCCGAGCTATCGGAGGCCGGTTTGATATTGGCCATGGAACGACCCTGGCGGTTCTTCTTCCGCATGTTTTGGCGTTTAATCTGGAAGAGGCATCAGAAAAACTTGCAGACTGTGCAAGGACTATGGGAATAGATACGGATGGAATGAAAGATGAGGATGCGGCCAAACAGTGCATTCTGGCAATTCAGCGCCTGAGGGATGATCTGAAACTGCCTGATAACTTTAAGGATTATGGAATGACGATTGACCAGGAGAGCCTGGATTCTATTGTAGAGAACTCTATTAAGAGCAATCAGGTAGGCGCCAGTGCAGGCTCTGCCCCACGTGTGGCATCCAGGGAAGATTTTATCAGGATCTGTAAAGATACATATGAAGGAAAGAAGATTGCATTTTAAATAATAAGGTGGATAACGACTATGTATAAAAAGATATTTACAAAAGGAAAAATTAATGGATGCGAAATAAAGAACCGCATAATACTCGCACCGATGGATGATTCACTAGGCACGGCGACAGGGGAGATTTCTCCCCGTGCCATTGAATATTATGCGGCAAAGGCAAAAGGCGGATGCGGACTTGTAATTGTTGGATATGTTGCGGTATGCGGTTCAGAACTCAGTGGCATTGCCATTACCGGGCAAGCACACTTACGTACGCTGGCGGATCGCCATGCCATGGGCAATCTGGCAGAGAGGATACATGAATATGGTGGAAAGGTCTTTGTCCAGTTGAATCATCCGGGACGCAAGACGACGGCAAAATATAATGATGGAAATGAACCAGTGTCCTGTAGCGCAATGACGCCTCAGATGGAGGGCAGATTTGCGCCGGCAAGGGAACTGACGACTGATGAAATCCACCAGTTGGTGGACTACTATGCCATAGCTGCAGAACATGCATTTCTGGCCGGAATTGACGGCATTGAGATTCATTGTGCCCACTCCTATCTGTTGAGTCAGTTTATGAGTCCTGCCAAAAATGCGCGTATGGATGAGTACGGCGGCTCTATGGAAAACAGGTGCCGCATTGTTGTAGAGATTATACAGGCAATCCGGAAAAAAGTACCGCCGAGATACCCGGTAACTGTTCGTCTCAATGCCTTTGATGGGGAGAACCTGGAAGGGGAAAATACATTGGAAGACACGGTTCAAATTGCTAAATATCTGGAAGACAATGGAGTGGACGCAATTCATTTTACACTTGGGACAGTAGATCGGACAGGCGCGCCTGAGATGGAGGCCGGATGGAGAAACGAATTTTACAAACGGTTTAAACAGGAATTGCATGTGCCGATATACGGGCCGAATGAAGTAAAAACTCCGGAAGAGGGAGAGAAGATACTGGAAGAGGGAGTGTATGATTTCCTGGTCATGGGACGCCAGCAAAGCGCGGATCCGCAGTGGGGCAATAAGGCCAGGGAAGGAAGGCCTCAGGATATCCGACCCTGTATTTCCTGCAACTACTGCCTCTACCATGTTACTGCAGAGGAATCACAAATCCGCTGTGCCGTGAATCCTACGCTTGGCCGGGAAATCGATAATCTGCTCCCAATGGCCCAAGGCGATGGAACGATAGTTGTCATTGGTGCAGGGCCAGCTGGAATCCAGGCCGCGCTGACAGCGGCGGACAGAGGATTTAAAGTAATCCTGATTGACAAAAATGGTCAGATTGGCGGAGCCCTGCAGCTGGCAAATAAACCGCCTAAAAAATTCAGAATTGATAATCTCATCAATTATTATGCGACACAGATAAGAGAACATGAGAATATCGAACTGAGGCTTAACACGGAAGTGACGTCGGAAATGCTGGATGAACTGGAAAAAATAAATCCATATGCTGTGATACTTGCCTCCGGAGGAAAGCCGATTATTCCGAGAGTGGCAGGTGTGGAAAAAGGGGTGACAGCCAATGATGTACTTTCAGGAAAGGTTGTTTTAAAGAACAAGAGAGTAATCGTAGTCGGCGGAGGGATGACCGGGCTTGAAACGGCAGCATTGCTTTGCGGCGACAATGATGTCACGGTGCTGGAGATGATGCCTATGGTTGGCAATGGAATATTTATCAACAACGTGATTAAATCTATTGAACATCTTTCTAAAAATGGGACTAAGCTAAAGACCAGCACATCGCTGAAAGAAATAAAAGACGGGGCTGTAGTAGTGGAGCCTTTCGCTGGAACAGCCAACAATTCTGTATTAACAGGAATTAAGAATATTGTAGGTTACGATCCGTTTGCTTCAGATGAAGAGAAGCCGGAAGGTCCGTATGAGATTCCATGTGACACGGTAGTGCTGTCCATCGGCGTGTTCTCGGAAAATAGCCTTTTGCCAGAATTGGAGGCAAGATTTGAGCAGGTGGTCAATATTGGAGACAGCGCAAAACCAGGAAAGATCACGACGGCAACAAGCGATGGCTATTATGCGGCCAAAAATATCTGATTGATAGAAAAAATACAAGGAGGAGAAAGGAATGACCCAAAGTAAAGTTATGAATCGGTGGCTTGTAGTCGCCGGAGCAATGGTAATCGGCTTGTTAAGCGGGCTTGTATACGCCTGGAGCATCTTTGTACAGCCAATCTGCCAGCAGTATGGATGGGGAACCGACCAGGTGGCAATGATGGGAAATGTCATGATGGCTACCTTCTGCCTGGGAGCATCTATAGGCGGGAATATACTGCCTAAACTGGGATCAACCAAGACCAGTTTTATCGGAGCCATGTTATTTGGGCTTGGCATTCTGGTGTCAGCATTTGTGACGGTTCCGGGGATTATGTATGTGACGTGGGGCGTCTGCGGCGGTATTGGCGTAGGTATTCTTTATAATGTGGGGATGTTCGTTACATCCGCCTGGTTCCCGGATAAGCGGGGGGTGATTATGGGTATATTTTTAGCACTGTTTGGATTGTCTTTAACCGTCCTGTCACAGCCAATCTCTTCCATGCTGGCATCTTTGGGGGTTAAGACAACAATGCTGGTTATGGGAATTGCATTTACAGTTATTCTGGGACTGATTGCGCTGCTGGTAATGAGAATGCCTCCGGCAGGATGGCATCCGGCGGGGTATCAGGTATCGGCTTCGGTAAACGGAAAGAAAGAAGAATTGGTATCCTGTTCCGTGGGAGAGGCGGTGAAGACACCAGCTTTCTGGCTCTACACATGCGCCTTCTTCTTCCTGATTATTCCATATGCCTTTATCAGTTCCTATACAACAGTATTTGCCACCGAGTATAGAGGATTGGAAGCAGCCCAGGCTGTTACGATCGTATCAGTCATGGGAATCGGCGCGGCACTTGGCAGATTTCTGGGAGGTCTTATTCTGGACAAACTGGGATGCAAGGTAACATATGCAATCTTCTGCCTGTGCTCAGTAGGAGCCGGCTTTCTTCTGCTTTTGTGCAGCGGTTATGTGGGAATTACGGCAGCGTTCTTCCTTGTCTCAGCAGGATACGGCGGGAGGACTCCTATGTATGGAGTGCATCCTATCGAGCAGTTTGGTCCCAAGAACGGCAGTGCAATCTATGGATGGGCAGTTCTTTCAACGGTGATCAGTTCGCTGATTGCCCCAGTGATTACAGCGTCAACAAGAAACGCGACAGGTTCATTTACTATCGCAATTATTATCTCCATAGCTGTCGCAATTATAGGCATGTGCTGTATTATCTTTACGCCAAAACTGACACCCTATATGAAAAAAAATGGAATTACAGCAAAGGAGGAGTAAGATGACATTTACATATAATATGAGAACGGATTATCGTCCAATTCCGCCTGGTGAACAAGGATTGCAGTCCGTTACGGCAGAAAAATTTCATCTGGTGACAAGAGAGAAGCCAAAACATCTGGAGGGAATCTGTTTTGATAAATACGACAATATGTATTTTACAAGCACATATGACGGAAAGGCTTACAGACTTGATATGATGACGAAAAATGTGACATGTGTATGGTATGATCCAGATTTGAAACCAGTCTCTGTTAAACTGCACAGAGATGGACGTTTGTTTATATCCTGCCTGGGTACTGGGAAGAAATCCGGCCGCATTGTTGTTGTAAATCCGGATGGATCCGAGGAATGTGTTCTGGCAGAAGGTTATGATATTGACGATATTGTATTTGACAGGGAAGGAGGCTTCTATTTTACACATTTCGTAGGAACGGTCTATAATCCGGCCGGCGGCATATATTATGTAAGCCCGGACTTAAAGAAGACCGAGTGTTTTCTTCCAAATCTGTGCGCGCCTAATGGGATATGTTTTTCGACAGATGAAAAAATAATGTGGGTTACAGAATTTACAGCAGGAAGACTGCTGCGTATTCCGATGGGCAGTCCATATGGAAGTGTTGCTTATCATTTTACCGGACATTATGGTCCTGATTCCTGCAGCGTGGACGCAGACGATAATGTATATGTGGCGCTTTTTGAACAGGGGCGAGTAATGGTATTTAATCCGGATGGCTGTCCTATTGGACAGATATTTATGCCGAACAGAGAAATCGGACACAATTTATGCACTTCACATCCAATGGTCCGTCCTGGGAAGAAAGAATTATACATTACCACAGCGGATGACAATGGAGACGAAGGTTCCTGGATAATGAAGGCACCGGCATTTGCAGAAGGAAATAAAAAGGCATTTCAATTTACTTAAGTAAGGAGAGAGATTATGAAAGACAACATATGGAAGATTATGAGGATACGCCAGGGGCAGACGCCCCGGGACGCAGCTGGATTTTTGGGAGGAGCCCATGCGAAAGAGGAGTACAATGTTACATTCTGGTGCTGGGCGGTATGGAATGAAACTCATAAAATCTTGATTGATACAGGGATTCATCCGGAGGATGAGCATCCATGGTATACGAATGTACCAATAAAGATTGCGCCTGAAGAGAAACTTCCAGTGCAATTAAAGGAACATCTGGGATGGGAGCCTGAAGATGTGGATATTGTAATCCATACCCATCTTCATTATGACCACGCTGGCAATGATTATTTATTTAAAAATGCAAAATTTATTATACAGAGAGATGAATTTGAATATGGAATGAATTGTCCTGAAACGGGGTTTGGTTTTGCATTCAACAAAAAAAGATACGATAAGAATGCAGTACCTTATTTTAACTGGATACTGCTGGATGGAGAAGAGCAGGTTTTGCCAGGGATCATTTGTTTTCCTACGCATGGACATACAGTTGGACATCAGTCAATCCTCATTAATACAGAGGAAGGGGCTATATGCATAACCGGTGATGCTGTAAACTGCAAAGTATCCATTGATGAAGATTTTAACGCCGGTCCTCTTACAAGCGGATGGGAGCAGAAAGAGTCCTACAAAAAAATCAGGCAAGTAGCCCAACGAATTATATCCAGCCATGATATAAACTCGGTAGAGGTATATGATCACCAGACGAGAGATTTTCCCTTACTCTAGAAAAAAGAGATCATATATCGATGCTATTTTATCTGCAGTTATTGTAAATGAACATATTTTTAGAAGTAGCCCTGAATACAGGGTTGCTTCTTTTTGCAGAAATATAAACTATTTCAATAAGACTATTTTCACTGATACTTTAACGATCTATCATTTTGAAATTGAATTGGAACTGGCAGATTTGGAAATTATATCAGAAGTAATTATAATCGTGACGGGAGAGAGCGTATGGAAAAGAAGGAATGGTCGAGGGACGGGAAGAGTTACCGGTATTCTAAGGATGGATGGGAATTCCTCTATATCGAGGGAAAGCCTTTCGAACGGGGCGTTTCCTATGGAGAACTTTTGGCCAGGGAAATCCGGGATGCCATAAGGGAGGCATCCCGGCTGGTGATGCTTCAGACTGGCATAGAGTGGGAGTTTTTGAAAGACAGCAAGATCAGTATTTTGCATAAATGGAAGGAGCACCTATGCAGGAAGCCTTACAAAGAATTTCTGGAAGAAATGCAGGGCATGGTACAGGGAGTCCGGCAAGTCATACCAGACTGTCCGGTGACGCTGGATGATCTGATTCTGTGGAATGGGTATGAGGAACTTACCGGTTCCTGGTTTCCCAACGCAGCGCCAGAACTTTATGATAGCCTGGATGTGCAGCATGGCATCCGGCATGCAGGCGGAAGAACCTTGAAAAGATTTTCTTCTGGAGCGGGAGATCACTGTAGCGCATTTATAGCAACTGGATCGTATACGGCTGACGGAAGAATTGTCATGGCACACAATAGTTTTACGCCGTATGAGAACAGCAATTCTATGAATGTAGTAGTGGATCTGGTTCCGGCAGATGGAAACCGTTTTATCATGCAGTCCTGTCCGGGATATATCCATAGCCTGTCCGACTTCTATGAGACCCGGATTGGAGAAGGAAAAGGGCTTATGATAACGGAGACCACCATTGGAGGATTCAACGCTTATGACTGCGACGGCGCGCCGGAATTTGCGCGTATCCGGCGTGCCGCCCAGTATGCAGGGAGTCTGGATGAATTCGTGGAACTTTTCTGGGAGGACAATAACGGCGGGTATGCCAATACCTGGCTGGCAGGAGACATTGAGACTGGAGAGATCATGCGGTTTGAAGCAGGTCTTAAGTTTTATCATATAGACAGAACTACTGATGGATATTATGCAGGCTTTAATGCGCCTTTGGATCCGAGAATCCGAAACTTGGAATGCGAGAACAGCGGGTTTGCGGATATCAGGCGGCATCAGGGAGCAAGACAGGTCCGCCTTCCCGGACTTCTGGAAGAATATAAGGGGAGGATAGACAATTTGGCCGCACAGGAGATTCTGGCGGATCATTTCGATGTATACCTGGATCGGGAGAATCCATGCTCCCGAACGGTATGCGCCCATTATGAACTGGATGACAGGGCATACATGAGCCAGCCGGGAAGGCCGGTTCCCTTCCAGCCGAGGGGAGCAGTGGATGCGGTGACCGCCGACAGTGCGGACGCGAAGGAACTGAGTTTGTGGGCCAGATGGGGAAGTCCTTGCGGGATGCCATTTTATGCGGATGAATTTCTGGAGAAGAATCCGCAGTTCGAATATCTGAGAGAATTCTTAAAGGACAGGCCGAGCCTGCCATGGACAAGGCTAAAAGCCGATATGCGCTAGAAACGGATCTTGAAATTATCATTGGTAAGGAAAAGCAAAGCCAGTCCGAGGCGAAGAACCGCACTCAGGCTGGCTGATTAATGCTTGACAGAATCTGGATGTAGAGTTGCGATACAGTATATGCAAGACGATGGAGATGATGGCAGAATGCAAGATTACAGAAGCGTAGACGTATAGCTTGCAAAAATATGAAAATAGAAGTATAGTAAAGGAAAAAAATAAATTCAAGCAATACCATTACTTAAAAACAGGAGGCTTACATATGGACGAGAATATGGAACTGGAAGTCAAAAGACGGCTTGCGCAATACAGGAAGTGTAAATGCCTTGGCATCGCGGTATGGATCATTGTAGCATTTCATTTCCTCTATCTGCTATTTAAAATCGACAGCAGGATAACATGGCTGATCGGAGGATACGGATATTTTATATTGGGATTTGGCCTTCTTCTTTTGACGCTGATTCTGTTCGTCATCTGTGAGATGATTATTATGGTCGGGACGTCAAAGATCTCGTCTGCGCTGTCGATGGACTGCGATCCATTCCTTTATGAAGCCTGTATTCTAAAAAGCGGCGGATTCTGGCATAAGAACCGGCTCCTATGCAATCAGGCGATGGCCCAGTACTACCAGGGGAAGTTTGAACTGGCCTGGGAGACGTTCCAGAGGATGGAAGTATATAAGTTAAAAGGAAAATTTAAACTGAATTACTATATATTGATGAGTTCCTTGTACTTTCGAAGAGGCATGGGGCAGCAGGTCCGGGAACTGGAAGAGGCCTATAGAAAGACTGCTCAGAATAAGAGGGAGAAGAAGAATTTCCAGATTCTGTGCGCCAGCAATAATCTGACCAGGGCGCTGGAGAACAAGGATTATACCGCTGCGTTCCGGTTCTTGCAGGAGCGGATGGAACTGAATGGGAACCTGTCCCAGACATGGACCAAGGTGGGATTTTACTTTAAGGAGGCAGAAATTTACCTCGGGCTTGGCGAGAAGGAGAGCGCCAGGCTAAAACTGGAATATGTGACGGAGAAGGGCGGACGCCTATTCTATGTGCAGGAAGCAAGACAAATGCTGGAAGGGATGAATGTACGGTGAGACAAGACTGGAAGCGGGAATATTTTTCAGTCCCGAATCTGATGGGATACTTCAGGATCATACTGATACCTGTATACTTATGGCTCTATTTTAACGCCAGCGGGACAGCAGATTATGTGAAGGCTGCCGCGGTGATCGGAATCTCAGGGCTTACGGACTGCTTTGACGGAAAGATTGCAAGACGGTTCGATATGATTACGGAATGGGGAAAGATACTGGACCCCATAGCGGACAAGCTGACCCTTGGGGCGGTCATCTTAAGCCTGGCTTTTCGCTATCCATTGATGCGTGCGGTAGTACTGCTGTATATCGTCAAAGAAGGCTATATGCTCATCATGGGGGGACTGATGATGAAAAAAGGACGGTATATGGACGGTGCCCAGTGGTATGGAAAGGTATGTACTGCATACACCTATGTAATGATATTCCTTCTTCTTCTGATACCAGGGATGCCGGATATGGCGACTAAGGCCATGATAGGCCTCTGCTGCCTGATTATGCTGTTTACATTGGCGAAATATGTGCTGTTTTACAGGCGCATGCGAAAAGAAGCAGAAGAAGAGGAATCACATTGAAAAAGAGACTGAGGTTTAAATTGAGATATTTGGTATTTATTATTTTGGCATTTGTTCTGTACGTGCTTCTGGGAATCATACTGTCCTATATCAGGCATCCCCAGGTGAGCAAAGAATATCAGGAGGGCTTCGATCCAAAGGAATGCTATTCGGATCAGGCTTCCTGTGACAGAGCCTGCGTGATTGAAGATAATGAAGAGGCGCTGAAAGAACGATTGAACATGTTTGCACAGGCGAGGGACAGGATTATTCTGTCCACTTTTGACTTTCATGCAGATAAGAGTGGAAAGGATGTGATTGCCGCATTGATCGAGGCGGCAGACCGGGGCGTGGATGTAAAGATTCTGGTGGATGGATTCTCGGCGCTGCAGCAGATGGATGGCAATACATATTTTCAGGCGCTGTCCACCATGGACAAGGTGGAGATCAGGATCTACAACCGGATCAATCTGCTGATGCCCTGGAAGAGCATGGGACGGCTTCATGACAAATATGTGATCATAGATGACGACCTCTATCTGCTGGGAGGCAGGAACACCTATGATTATTTTCTGGGAGATCATGGATATAAGAATTATGACAGGGATGTGCTGGTCTATACGCCGGAACCTGAAAATCAGGAAAGTTCCATCCATCAGCTGGAAGCGTACTTTGAGTCCGTCTGGAAACTGGATGTCTGCAAGCCTTTTTATAATGATTCGAAGAATGCATCCATAGAGAAAGTAGCCCAGGCCAGGGAGGAATTAAAGAAGCGTTACCAGAAGATGATCCAGGAGTTTCCGGAGATGGAGGAAGCGCGCGACTATACAGAGCGTACGTTTGAGGTGAACCGTATTACGCTTCTTTACAACCCCACCCATGTATACTCCAAAGAGCCGACGTTGTTCTATTCCCTGAAGCGGCTGATGGAAGAGACGGATGAGGAAGTGGCGATCCATACGCCCTATGTCATCTGTAATGACTGGATGTACCAGTCATTTGCGGATATTTGCGAGGAAAATCCGAATGTAACCATGATGACTAATTCGGTCGCCAATAACGGGAATCCTTTTGGAGCGTCAGATTATCAGAAAAATAAAGGAAGGCTTCTGGAGACGGGCCTTAAAATCCAGGAGTATGAAGGCGGGGTGTCTTATCATGGAAAGAGCATTACCATAGGAGATGAACTTGCGATTGTAGGCTCGTTTAATATGGACATGCGAAGCGCATATCTGGATACGGAATTGATGCTGGTGGTTGACAGCAAGGAAGTAACCAGTCAGTTGAAGGGCTATATGGAAGCATATGAGGCAGATTCTGTAAAAGTCCTGGATGAAGAGAATTATGAGATTCCGGAAGGGGTCGAAAGGCAGGAACTTACTAAAAAGCGGGAACAGCGAATCCGTCTTGTCGGCTTGTTCAACTGGTTCCGGTTCCTGATGTAGGCCCAGGCGGATGATAGAATGGCAATGGAGGAGGAAGATGGCAGTGAATATCAATGAGATTGCAAGACTGGCAGGAGTGTCTAGGGCGACGGTTTCCCGGTACCTGAATGACGGCTATGTCAGCGATGAGAAGAAGGCAGTGATCCGTAAGGTGATAGAGGAGACCGGCTATCAGCCTTCTTCCCAGGCGCAGATGCTTCGAACCAAGAAGACGAAGCTGGTGGGGGTTATTATCCCAAAGATTAATTCTGATACTGTGGGGCGCATGGTCGCGGGAATTAGCGACGTGCTGAATAGAAGCGGGTACCAGCTTCTGCTGGCGAATACGGACAATAATATTGAAGAAGAACTCAAGTATCTGAACCTTTTTAAGGACAACCAGGTGGATGGCATCCTGTTCATTGCCACGATGTTTACCGCGAAGCACCGCAAACTTTTAAAGGAGTGCAAGGTTCCGGTGGTTATTCTTGGGCAGCGTTTGGAAGGGTATTCCTGCGTGTATCAGGATGATTACCACGCGGCGTTAAAGATGACGCAGGCATTGCATGAAAACGGGGATAAGATCGGCTATATCGGCGTAACCGATAAGGACGAAGCCGCCGGGCTTAACCGGAGAAGGGGGTATGAGGCGGCCCTTCGAAAAGCAGGAAAAAAAGCCTTGCCAGAATGGATGGCAGAAGCAAAATTCAGCATCGAGTCAGGCTATGAGCAGATGCGTGGCCTTCTATCCCGGTCACCGGATATTGATTCTGTATTCTGCACGACAGACAATATCGCCGCCGGGGCAATGGCGTACCTGAAAGAGGCGGGGAAAAAAGTACCGGAGGATATCCAGATCGCAGGAATGGGAGATACGCCGGTATCCCGTCTGGTAGAGCCATCCCTGTCAACGGTCCATTTCTTCTATAAGACCAGCGGGATGGAGGCAGCTACGATGCTGGTAGATCTGCTGGAGTCTGAGAGTACGGTGTGCAAGGAATTGAAGATGGGATATGAAATCGTTCTCAAGAATTCCACCCGGTAACAACGCTGGGGCAATTGGTAAAAATGCATGATTTTAAAAGGGAATATTTGTGAAGTATACCAGTTTACAACGGCGGGGTAGACTGGTATACTTTAATCAAGATATGAGAACGATACCACACATAAAAGAATAATACATAGATGAACTACGAATAAATAAAAGAGAGTGTGGTGTGGGAACGATAACACATATGTTTCAGGGAAGGGAAGGAAAGAGAATGGATTACAGGAGCATTGCAAAGCAGGTGCTGGAAAACATCGGCGGCAAAGAGAATATCATATCAGCCGCCCACTGTGCCACAAGACTTCGCCTGGTGATCGGCGACAATGGAAGATGCTGCAAAGAGAAATTGGAAGAGATCGAAGGCGTGAAAGGTGTCTTTGAAGCATCCGGACAATTGCAGATCATCTTCGGCACCGGCGTGGTAAATAAAGTATATGAGGAATTCGTATCCGCGGCAGGAATTACGGCTGCATCTAAGGAAGAAGTCAAGCAGGCGGCGGCTTCCAAGCAGAATATTTTTAAACGGCTGATCAAGACGCTGGGAGACGTATTCGTGCCGATCATACCGGCGATCGTTGCCAGCGGCCTTTTGATGGGCCTGTTGGAAGGATTGTGCAATGTGTTCCCGGATATGGCGAATTCCGGCTCTTATACCATCATCCATCTGTTCAGCAACGCGGCGTTCGTATTCCTGCCGATCTTGATCGCTATAAGCGCCGCCCGGGTATTCGGAGGCAACATATTTCTGGGCGCAGTCATCGGAATGATCATGATCCACACGGATCTGGTAAATGCATGGGCAGTGGCGACCGCAGATTCTGTTCCTACGGCCCAGGCCTGGTTCGGACTTTATGATATCAAGCTGGTCGGCTACCAGGGACATGTAATCCCGGTGGTGATCGCAGTCTGGTTCATGTGCATGCTGGAAAAGAAACTGCACAAGATCGTGCCGGAGATGATCGATTTGTTTGTAACGCCGCTGGTTACGGTGCTGGCGACAGGATATCTGACACTGACCATATTTGGGCCGGTATTCTCCTGGATCGAGAATGGAGTGCTAAGCGCAGTGGAATACCTGATCACTCTGCCATTTGGCATCGGCTCCTGCCTGGCTGGGGCGGTATATGCGCCTACGGTCGTGGCTGGCGTCCACCATATGTATAATGCGCTGGAAGCCGGGCTATTAAGCGCAAATGGAGTCAACATCTGGATGCCCATTGCCACGGCAGCAAACATCGCCCAGGGAGCCGCGGCGCTTGCCCTGGCGTTAAAGACGAAGAACCAGAAGTTAAAAGCGCTGGCGCTGCCCTCCTCCCTGTCCGCGTTTCTGGGAATCACGGAACCTGCAATCTTTGGAGTGAACCTGCGGTTTTTCAAATGCTTTATCGCAGGATGCATCGGAGGCGCATGTGGCGCGCTGGTGGCAGGCGTTACCGGAATCGGGGCATCCGCCTATGGCATCACAGGCCTGTTCGGCTATCTGATCACGACGGACTATACCATCCAGTATACGCTGGTCATCCTGGTGGCTGCGGCTGTCGCTTTCCTTCTGTCCTGGATCCTGTTCAAAGAGGAGAACATCCAGGCCGCAGACACTTCTGTTCCGGCCGCAGACGCTTCTGTTCAGACTGCATCCAGTTCCGTGAAGACGGAAGAAGGTCATACGGTATACTGTCCTATAAAGGGAGAAGTAATAGAACTTAAAGATGTAAAGGATGAGACGTTCGCAGGAGAAGTCCTGGGCAAGGGCGCGGCAATCCTGCCTTCAGAAGGGAAGGTATATGCCCCATTTGCCGGAAAGATAGAGACCTTGTTCGACACGAAGCATGCGATCGGCATCGCAGGCGGGGACGGAATGGAAGTATTGATCCATATTGGGATCAATACGGTGGAATTAGGAGGAAAGTTCTATGAGGCTCATGTAAAAGAAGGAGAAGAAGTAAGAGCGGGGCAGCTTCTGATCACCTTTGATAAAGAACAGATCCAGGATGCGGGATATGACATCACCACGCCTGTAATCGTAACCAATACATTTGACTATGAAGAAGTGAGCATGTTAAAGACGGGAACAGCCGATGTCCTGGATAAGATCATCGCAGTGCGCTAAAGGCAGGGGTTGCATATGAATGTAATGAAGGCAACATTGTTAAAAGAGATAGAAGAACTTGAAGCGGAAGGAAAAGAGGCGCTTAAAGAGGATCAGTGGCGGATGGAATATCACGTGATGCCTCCGGTCGGATGGCTGAACGACCCCAACGGGCTCTGCCAGTATCAGGGAGAATACTATGCATTCTTCCAGTATTCCCCCTTCCATCCCGAGGGAGGATTAAAGGTCTGGGGAGAATATATAAGCAAGGATCTGGTCCATTGGGAATATGCCGGCGTTCCCCTCGTCGCCGACAGCCCTTATGACTGCCATGGGGCATATTCCGGCAGCGCATTTACCGAAGACGGGATGCTGGAACTATTCTATACCGGAAACATCAAGTACGAGGGCGATTACGACTATGTGAATACTGGAAGGGAATCCAATACCATCTATACAGCAAGCAAGGATGGAAGGAAGTTTGGAGAGAAAGAATGCCTGATGTCCCTTAAGGATTATCCGAAAGGCTATACTGCCCATATCAGGGATCCAAAAGTATGGAAAGAAAAGGGCAGATACTATATGGTGCTGGGAGGAAGAAAGGCAAATGACCAGGGAGCCGTGATCCTGTATGCTTCCGATGATAAGAAGGCGTGGAGATTCCAGGAAGAGATTACGACCAGGGAGCCATTCGGATATATGTGGGAGTGTCCCGATCTGTTTGAAATAGAAGGGGAGAAGATACTGTCCGTGTGCCCTCAGGGGCTGCGCCCGGAAGAGTTCTGCTTTCAGAACGTCTACCAATCTGGATATTTTCTGATGGAGGACGGGAAAGAATGTGAACAGAAGGAATTTCAAGAATGGGATATGGGATTTGACTTCTATGCTCCCCAGACATTCCTGGATAGCCGGGGAAGAAGGATCCTGATGGCTTGGGCAGGGCTGCCGGACTTAGAGGGCCATTACCATAATCCTACAGTGGAAATGGGATGGCAGCATTCGCTTACCTTCCCCAGGGAACTGTCGGTACAGGGCAAAAGGGTGCTTCAATGGCCGGTTCAGGAGATTGAGAGCATCAGAAGAGCGAGTGTCCGCATAGAAGCAGAGCAGGAGATTCCGATAGAATCCCGCAGTTTCGACTGGGAGATAGAAGGAATGCAAGGGGAATTCAGCATCCTGGTTGACGCAGCGTGCAGGCTCACGTGGAAAGACGGGGTGGCCAGCCTTGCGTTCGAAGGGGATGCGGGGCAAGGCCGGGGTTGTAGAAAGGCTCGTATCAATCAGGTGAGAGACATCCGCATACTTGCAGATCATTCGATATTGGAAATATTCCTGAATAAAGGAGAATGCGTATTTACCACGCGCTTTTATCCGAAGGAGAGAGAATGCAAGGTCAAGTATCAGGGGAAGGCAGAAAAAAGTAACTTATGGATCTTAAAAAAATAAAGGAGGAAACATTATGGGATCATTTCAGTATGTAATCAAGGACGAGGTAGGCATGCATGCAAGACCAGCGGGAATGCTGGTGAAGCTGGCGAAGGAATTATCGAGCGCAGTGACGATTACAAAAGGAGATCGCACCGTGGAGGCAACCAAACTGCTGGCAATCATGAGCCTGGGAGTGAAAAAGGGAGAAGAGATCACCGTCTCTGCCGACAGTGAGGAAGATCTAGAGAAATTGAAGAAATTCTTTGAAGAGAACCTGTAAGATAGTATGCTTGAAAAAGCGCCGGAACCCCTCCGGCGCTTTTTGATTATCTTTTTAGAAGGCGGGCCCCCCTTGCTTTGTCTATAGCCTGGCAAGAGAGACCTTGCGGGAAGTCCGGCAGATAGTGTAAGATAGTCTCAGACGCGAAATACAGGAAGGACTGGTAACCATGAGATTTTTTCATCTTTCAGACTTGCATATCGGCAAGCAGCTGCACCGTTATAATTTAAGAGAGGATCAGGAGGCCATACTGAAGGAAGTGGTGGCGTATGCAAAAGACCTCCGTCCGGATGCCATCATCATTGCAGGAGACATCTATGACAAATCTGTGCCTTCAGCGGAAGCGGTCGCCGTCTTCGATGAATTTCTGACCTCTCTTTCTGAGATTGCCCCGGCTATTGCGCTGCTCATTATCAGTGGAAACCATGATTCGGCCCAGAGGCTTGACTATGCTTCCGGCATTCTGAAAAGCCACCAGATCTATCTTGCGGGGACGGCGCCAAGGATAGAGGAAGAACATATACGCAAGGTGACGCTAAATGATGAATATGGGGAGGTGGATTTTTATCTGCTGCCATTTTTGAAGCCTTCCTATGTAAGAAACGTATTTCCGGGAGAACCGCCTCAGACTTATGGGGATGCTGTCGCAAAACTGATCAGGCGGGAAGAGATTGACTACCGCGGCAGGCGCAATGTGCTGGTCTCCCATCAATTCTATACGGGAAATGAACTGCCAAAGACTTGCGATTCAGAGACATTTTCCGTAGGAGGAATCGACAATGTGGACATTGGGGCCGTTAAGGATTTTGATTATGTGGCTCTGGGACATCTGCACGGCGTTCAGAGCGTGGGGATGCCGCATATCCGCTATTGTGGCACGCTGCTGAAATATTCGGTCAGCGAGTCTGGACAGGAAAAGGCGCTTACGCTGGTAACCCTTTCCCAGAAGGGCGTGCCGCCCAAAGTGGAGCGGCTTGCGCTTCATCCCCTCCGGGATGTCAAAAAGAAGAGGGGGAACCTGGCGGAGATTCTTGAGGCGGCGAATGAAGAGGAGCGGGATGATTATGTCAGTATTACGCTGACTGACGAGGTGGATCCCTATAAGCCCAAAGAGCAGCTGGAAGAAGTATTTGACCGGATACTGGAGGTAAAGGCAGACAATACCAGGACCAGAAATAAACTGCGGGAGATGGACGAGGAACTGGTGCTTAAAGATCCCCTGGAGACATTCTGTGATTTTTATCAGGAGATGCAGGGCAGGCAGCTTGCGCAGGAAGAATTGGAGATTATGAAGAAGATGTTTGACGAGGCGAAGGGAGAAGAGCGATGAAGCCGATCAGATTAGTGATGTCAGCCTTCGGCTCTTATGCAGAAGTGACGACGATAGATTTTCAGGGAGTGCAGCAAGGGCTGTTTCTGATAACCGGGGATACCGGATCTGGGAAGACGACCATATTTGATGCCATTACCTATGCGCTGTATGACCAGACCAGCGGCAAAGCGCGGGACGGGAATATGATGCGCAGCCAGTATGCCTCGGAAGATATGGATACTTATGTAGAATACACATTCTCTTATCAGGGAAAAGAATATACGATCCGCAGGAATCCGGAATATATCCGGCTGGGAAAAAGGCGCTATGCTAACGGCTCTCCCAGATATGTGAAGGAACCTTCCAAGGTTGAGCTGATCCTGCCGGACGGGAGCGCCTTTCAAGGCAAAAAGCGGGAGACGGACCAGAAGATCGAGGAGATCATCGGACTGGATTCGGTCCAATTTACCCAGATTGCCATGATCGCCCAGGGAGATTTCCTGAAACTTCTGCATGCCGAATCTAAAGAGCGCAAGAAAATATTTACGAAAATATTCCAGACCAGGCTCTATTACAGGGTGCAGGAGGAATTAAAGAAAAGCGCGGGCAGACTCTACTATGAGCTGGAAGATAATCTGCGCGAGATCCGGCAGGAAATAGAGCGGGTGGAAGTAGAGGACCTTCCTTCAAAAGCACGATGGGAAGAGATAAAAAGCCTTGCCGTCCTGCCTTATGAAGAGGTAAAAGCGGCGCTGGAAGAAATCCTGCAAGAAGGACGGGCTCTGGAAAAGGAGAGACAGAACGAGTCTGACAGGCTGGCAAAAAGACTGGATCAGTTAAAGAGCAGGAAGCTGGAAGCGGAGGCACGCAATGAACTTATCCAAACCTATGAGAATATGAAAGAAGCCTGGCTGGAACTTGGAAAGGAGAAGGAGAGATACCAGGAATCAGAAAGAAGGCTTGCGCAGGCGAGACAGGCGGAAAAGGCATCTTCTGCGGAGAAGGCGCTTGCACAGGCAAGGATGAATCTTGACAGGGGAAGGAATACCTTGCGTATAACGGAAGAAAAACTGGAGGAAGCAGAAATCCTGGAGGAAGCATTAAAAGCCGTAAAGAGTAAGAAGGAGCAGGAATTTCTGGATTGCAAGACAGAATGCGAAGCCGGGATTATCAGGATCCAGGATGCCCTGCCCCGGTACGAACAGATAGAAACCTTGAAAGAACAGCAAGAAGCGCTTGGAAAAACACTGGAGAAAAAGCAGGAGATCCTTCGAGAAGCAGAAACGAAGGAGGACGGATTGAAGCACTCCAGAGAGGAAGCACGAAGGGCACAGGAATTATATGAAGAAAGCAAGATGAATGAGGAGACCCTGCGGCTGAAAAAGGAGCAATGCTCCCACCGGCTTTCACAGTTGAAAGAACTGAAAGATTCCTTTGACACGCTTTTGTTGCTGGAGGAAGAATGTCACAGGAAACGCGGCAGGTCAGAGGAGGATCGGAAATCCTATCTGAGCGCGGCAGCACTCTATGAGGCGAAGTACCAGGCATTTCTGGATGAACAGGCGGGCATCCTTGCCCAGGGGCTTGAAGCAGGGGAGCCTTGTCCTGTATGCGGCGCCACAAGCCATCCCGCCCTCCGGCCGTTAAAGGAAGGAGCGCCTACCCAGCAGGAGGTGGAAGAAGCCAGGGAAAGCAGGAATCTGGCAGAGGAAAAAAGGGATGCCTCTGCGGCTGCCTTCCAGGAGACGGCTATCCGGTACGGTTCTGGAAAGAACGCCTTTTTAAGACACTACCGGGAACTGACGGAGGATGAGCCGGATGAAGGAATGCTGCTTTCGGAGGCAATCTGCCACAGGATTCTGGAGGCAGAAAGGCAATGCCAGGAAGCGTATTATGAGGCTTCTAGGGAGTATGAGAGGGCAGACAAAGGGGCTAAGCTTCATGAAGAGGCAAAAACTCTGGAACGGCAGATAGAGGAACAGCTGGCCGTTCTGAAAGAACAGCACTCCAAGCTGGAGGCAGAACAAGAAGAACTTAAAATGCAGTATCAGCAGATCCAGGCGGATCTTGCTGCAAAATGCCAGGGATTGCCGCTTCCATCAAAGGAGCAGGCCAAAGAGCGCCTGGCAGAGCTGGAAGATAAACTTCATGTATTGAAGCAGGCCTATGAACGGACAAAGGCTGAGGAAAAGGAAGCCATGGAAGCCGTGCGGAGGCTGGAAGGCCAGAAAAAAAGCAGTCAGGAAGCAGTGGAAGAACTTGGCAGAGAGGCAGGAATAAGAAGCGAGGCATGGAACCAGGCGCTAAAGGAGCAGGGCTTTGCGGACGAGGCCGCATACCAGGCCGCAAAGATGCCGGAAGAAGAAACGGTGCTCCTGGAACAGAAAATTCAGGAATACCGCGTCAAGGTAAATGAGACCGCGGGCATGCTTAAGACGATAGAAGCACAGCTGGAAGGGATGGAGCCGGCGGATACAGATAAGATACTGGCAGAGATCCAGAAGACTGAGACGGATGCGCAGGCGGTACAGAACGAATCCATGCGCTTCTACAGCATGAATCGGAAGAACCAGGGCGTAAAGGAGCATCTGAAGCAGTATCTGGATAAGAAAGGGATCCTAAGGAGTCAGTATGAAATGCTGGAAAACTTAAGCAGGACGGCCAACGGCAATCTGAGCGGGACGGTAAAGATGGATTTTGAAACCTATGTCCAGAGGCAGTACTTCCGGCAGATCATCCATGCGGCCAATCAGAGGCTGGCGCGTATGACAGCCAATGAATTTATCCTGCAATGCCGGGAAGTAGGCAATCTAAGCAGCCAGGGCCAGGCCGGACTTGACCTGGATGTGTACCATATGGCCAGCGCGTCCGTGAGGGATGTAAAGACCTTATCCGGCGGCGAGTCTTTTCTGGCGTCCCTGGCAATGGCCCTGGGGCTTGCGGACATCGTGCAGAGCACAGCCGGCGCCATCCGCCTGGATACCATGTTCGTGGACGAAGGCTTCGGGTCTCTGGACGATACAGCCAGGGAACAGGCCATCCGGGTCCTTCATGATCTGGCCGGCACCAAGAGGCTGGTAGGCATCATTTCCCATGTGAATGAACTGAAGGAGCAGATTGACTGCAAGCTTCAGGTGACAAAGACGGAGAAGGGAAGCCAGGCCAAATGGTCCGATGGGGTTATCCATTGAAATATAAGAGCAGAAGGGGTATAATAATCACCAGAAATAATCAGGGAAGGTGCAGATGCAAAGATGAAGTACGACTATTTGGTAGTAGGAGCGGGGCTGTTTGGCGCAATATTTGCCTATGAAGCGAATAAGGCTGGCAGGAAAGTCCTGGTGATTGACCGCAGGCCTCATGTAGGAGGCAACATTTTTACGGAAGAAGTGGAAGGAATCCAAGTTCATAAGTATGGAGCGCACATCTTCCATACTTCGGACAAAGAGGTATGGAATTATATACAGCAATTTGCGGAATTTAACCGGTATACGAACTGTCCGGTTGCCAGATACAAGGATGAACTGTATAATCTGCCTTTTAATATGAATACATTCAGCAAGATGTGGGGGATCAAGACCCCGGAAGAGGCAAAGGAGATCATAGACCGCCAGATCAAAGAGGCAGGCATCAAAGAGCCCGCGAACCTGGAAGAACAGGCCATATCCCTGGTGGGACGGGATATCTATGAGAAATTGATCAAGGGATATACGGAGAAGCAGTGGGGAAAGCGGGCAAGCGAACTGCCAAGCTTCATTATCCGCCGCCTTCCGGTGAGGTTTGTGTATGACAATAACTATTTTAACGATCAATATCAGGGAATCCCCATCGGCGGCTATACGCAGATCATAGAAAAGATGCTGGAAGGCGTGGAGGTACGCCTGGGCGTGGATTTTTTTGAAGATAGGGAGATACTGGAAAGCGAGGCAGATCATATCGTGTTCACTGGCATGATTGACGCCTTCTACGATTATTGCTATGGGGAACTGGAATACCGCAGCCTCCGGTTTGAGACGGAAACTCTGGATATGGAAAATTACCAGGGCAATGCCGTAGTAAACTATACAGAGTACGAGATTCCTTATACCAGGATCATCGAGCATAAGCATTTTGAATATGGATGCCAGGGAGGATATGGGAACACAGGGACGCCGGCCATCCAAAAGACCGTGATCACCAGGGAATACCCGGCTGCATGGGAGAAGGGCGCCCAGCCATATTACCCTATGAATGACGAGAAAAACAATGCCCTGTATGAAAGATACAGGGAACTGGCAGAAAAGGAAGAGCATGTCATTTTCGGCGGGAGGCTTGGGATGTACCGGTACTATGATATGCACCAGGTGATTGCAGAAGCATTGAAGTGTGTAAAGGAGAATCTATACGGATAAGATGGAGCGAGAACAAGAGATTACAGCAATTCCGATTCATGAGACCTTTCGGGTCGCTGCCCTGCTGGCAGTGGTAGGAGGGTTTCTGGACGCATACACCTATATTCTGAGGGGAGGCGTATTTGCCAATGCCCAGACTGGAAACATCGTCCTTCTGGGCGTTCATATGGCGGACAAGGACTACAGGCAGGCGTTGTACTATGTGGTGCCGATCATAGCGTTTTCCTTAGGAGTGTTCATCACAGAGGTTCTCAAAAAATATTTCTCCAGCCGGGGATTCGCGATGTACGAGCACTGGATCATTGCGATCGAGGTGCTGCTGCTTTTGATCATTGGATTTATTCCGCCGTCTATGCCGGACGGCGTGGTAAATGTTACGATCTCTTTCGTGTGCTCCCTTCAAGTCAACAGTTTCAGAAAGATCAAAAACCTTCCTTATGCGACTACTATGTGTACCGGGAACCTGCGTTCAGGGACTGAGAAACTGTTTCGCTGCCTGATCAATAAAGAGGAAGGGACAGGACTTGAAGCCGCCCACTACTTTGGGATTATCGCGCTTTTTATCCTGGGTGCAGTGCTGGGCACGGTGATGTCAGAGATGCTTGGAATCAAAAGCATCTGGTTTTGCTGCTGCCTTCTGGCGATTGTATTTACCGCAATGTGGAGGAAGTGAATGAATCAATCAAGCAAGAAAGCCTGCGGGGAAGCGGATGCATATTCAACATGATCAGCATCCGCTTCCCCGCAGGCTTTCTATATTCTGGCTTTTTTTATATTTGATTCAGGAACTGGCCTGTGACCGCCTGGTTTTGCTCTGCGTATTCCAGGGCAGCTTCAATGAAGCCGCGAAACAATGGATGAGGCCGGTTGGGACGGGACTTTAATTCGGGATGCGCCTGCGTCGCGATGAACCAGGGGTGTTCTGGAATCTCGATCATCTCCACGATCCTGCCATCCGGAGACAAGCCGGAAATCTTCATTCCGCTAGCGGACAGTTCCTCCCGGTAATCATTGTTAACCTCGTAGCGATGGCGGTGGCGTTCGGAGATTTCTTGCCTGCCATACATCTTATAAGCTCTGGAATCGGTATCCAGCACGCAGGGATAAGCACCGAGTCTCAGGGTGCCGCCCAGATCTTCGATTCCAATCTGTTCTGGCATGATGTGGATCACAGGATGCGTAGTATCGGGATCTAATTCGGCACTGTGCGCGTCTCGATGACCCAGCACGTTGCGGGCAAACTCTACGATAGCCAGCTGCATGCCCAGGCACAGTCCCAGGAAGGGGACATGGTGGGTGCGGGCATACTTGATCGCCTCGATCTTGCCGGGGACGCCACGGTGCCCGAAACCTCCTGGTACCAGAATGCCGCTTACTCCGCCCAGAAGTTCTTCCACGTTGTCGGCGGTAACAGTCTCAGAATCCACCCATTTGATATTGACGGTGGCGCGGCTATAGATGCCGCCATGCTTCAATGCCTCCACGACGCTGATGTAGGCATCATGCAGCTGGATATATTTTCCTACCAGGGCTACCGTCACTTCAGTGTTGGGATGCCTAAGGTAGTCCACCATCTCCGACCACTCTTTAAGATCCGGCTTGGGACAGTCCAGATGAAGACATTCGCACACGACGCCTGCCAGATTCTCTTCTTCCATGGCCAGGGGCGCTTCATACAGATATTCAACATCCAGGTTCTGAAGCACATGGCTGGATGGCACATTGCAGAATAAAGCGATCTTATCTTTGATTCCGGCATCCAGAGGGTACTCCGAACGGCATACCAGGATATCCGGCTGGATTCCCATGCCTTGAAGATCCTTGACGCTGGCCTGGGTAGGCTTTGTCTTCATCTCCTGGGATGCGCGCAGATATGGAATCAGGGTTACGTGGATCAGGATGACATTCTCATGTCCTTTTTCATGCTGGAACTGGCGGATGGCTTCCAGAAAAGGCTGGCTTTCAATGTCGCCCACCGTTCCTCCTACTTCAATAATGGCAATCTCCGTATTCTTGGCAGCAGGGTTCCGGTAGAAGCGATCCTTGATCTCATTGGTGATGTGGGGGATTACCTGGACGGTACCGCCGCCAAAGTCTCCCCGGCGTTCCTTCTGAAGGACGGACCAATAGATCTTGCCGGTGGTCACGTTAGAGTTCTTGCCCAGGCTCTCGTCTATAAATCGTTCATAGTGCCCGAGGTCAAGATCGGTCTCTGCTCCATCATCGGTTACAAACACTTCGCCGTGCTGCACAGGGTTCATGGTACCGGGATCCATGTTGATATAAGGATCGAACTTCTGCATGGTCACCGTATATCCGCGGGCCTTTAAAAGACGCCCCAGGGATGCAGCCGTGATTCCTTTGCCAAGTCCAGATACTACTCCACCTGTAACAAATACGTATTTAACTGCCATAATTTCCTCCTTAGCTGAATCTGTTTACATAGCATGTCCAAAAAAATACTTAAAGATTATACACCCCTGTCATTGAAAAATACAGAACTTTTTTCATATTTTGCTTCAAAGGTCGCCTGGATAGATAATTTTTTAAACTGCTTCATGTCAACAGAACCTACCATGACCGAGGTATGCGCCTGGCAGCCCTTCAGTTTGGGAAGCTGGTCTAAGGCCAGCTGGGCTGTAGGGTCGGTTGCGGCGCTGACGGACAAGGCGATCAGCACTTCGTCCGTGTGCAGCCTTGGGTTCTTGCTTCCCAGATACTGCGTCTTGAGCTTCTGGATTGGCTCGATGGCCTCCGGAGATATGACGTGTCTTTCATGGTCAATATCAGCCAGTACCTTGAGGGAATTCAGAAGCAAGGCAGCGGAAGCGCCCAGCAGGTTGGAGGTCTTACCCGTGATCATACGTCCGTCGTGGAGCTGGAGCGCCGCGGCCGGTTCGCCGGTCTCCTTGGCTCTTTGCAGGGCGGCATCCACGACCGGGCGGTCATGGACGGTGATGCCAGCCTGGTTCATCAGCATCTCGATCTTGTAGACTTCCGCATCGGAGCAGGCGCCTTCCAGCAGCCTTCTGAGCGAGTCGTAGTACCTCCGGATGATCTCCTGCCTCGAGGCATCCTTGCAGGTCTCGTCGTCGCAGATGCAGTTTCCTGCCATATTTACGCCCATGTCGGTAGGAGACTTATAAGGGCTTTCGCCGTAGATGCGCTGGAACATGGCGCTTAGCACAGGGAAGATCTCTACATCCCGGTTGTAGTTGACGGTAGTCTTTCCATAGGCTTCCAGATGGAAGGGGTCTATCATATTAATATCATTCAAGTCGGCAGTGGCAGCTTCATATGCCAGGTTGACCGGGTGCTTCAATGGGATATTCCAGATGGGGAATGTCTCAAACTTGGCGTATCCTGCGCAGATGCCTCTCTTGTGCTCCTGATAAAGCTGGGAGAGGCAGACGGCCATCTTGCCGCTTCCCGGTCCGGGGGCAGTTACCACTACCAGTGGGCGGGAGGTCTCGATATAATCATTCTTCCCGTAGCCCTCATCGCTTACGATGTAGGGTACATTGGAAGGATATCCGGGGATAACGTAATGCCGGTACACCTTGATGCCCAGCTTTTCCAGGCGGTTCTTGAACAGGACCGCGCTTTCCTGGCCGCTGAACTTGGTAATGACGACGCTGCCTACATAGAGGCCGTGCTCGCGGTATACGCCCATCAGCCGGAGCACATCGGAGTCATAGGTGATTCCAAGATCCCCACGTACCTTATTCTTCTCAATATCTTCCGCACTTATTACAATGACAATCTCGGCCTGGTCGGAAAGCTGCTTGAGCATCCGAAGCTTGCTGTCAGGCTGGAATCCCGGAAGAACCCTGGAAGCATGGTAATCATCGAAGAGTTTGCCGCCGAATTCCAGATAAAGCTTGTTGTCAAATTGATCGATACGCTCCCGGATATGGGAAGACTGCATCTGAAGGTATTTTTCGTTGTCAAATCCAATTCTCATATGTACACTTTCCTCTTACTTTTCTATAGAAATCGTTTATTTGAAGTATAAGCATTTCAACACCAAGTATACTACAAGATATAGGAAGTTTACAATCTTTTCATAATGTTTTTATTGATTTCTAAGTAGGCTGTCCGTATAATGGAAGGGTAATACAGGAGGAATAAAATGGACAACCAGAATAACAAGAACAAAAATAATAAAAATAATAAGCAAGGCTTATCTTTTATTATATTGGTAACGTTGATTACCACCATCCTGGTGCTGGCCCTTTATCAATTTCAGGGGATGACCGGGGATAAGGAAGTCAGTTATGATGAGTTCCTGAAGATGGTGGATAAAGGCAAAGTAGAAAAAGTCGTAATCCAGAACGATAAGATCGTGATTACCCAGAAGAAGGCAAAGGGTGACAAGAAGCCGGCCAAGCAATATTATACCGGCGTTGTAAAGGATGATACGCTGTCCGACAAGCTGTACGAGGCTGGCGTTAAGTATGAGCAGGAGATACCGGATACCACTTCTGCCGTAGTGGCCCAGATCATCTTTACATTCCTTCCGATCGCGCTATTGGTGGGCATGATTGTCTGGATGACCAGGAAGATGTCTAAGGGCGGCGGAATGATGGGCGTTGGCAAAAGCAACGCCAAGATGTATGTAGAGAAGCAGACCGGCGTTACATTCAAGGATGTGGCCGGGCAGGATGAAGCAAAGGAATCCCTCCAGGAAGTGGTGGATTTCCTTCATAATCCGGGAAAATACACCAGCGTAGGAGCCAAGCTTCCAAAAGGCGCGCTGCTGGTAGGACCTCCCGGTACCGGAAAGACGCTGCTGGCAAAGGCAGTGGCAGGCGAGGCGAAGGTACCGTTCTTCTCCTTAAGCGGATCAGCCTTCGTTGAGATGTATGTAGGCGTCGGTGCTTCCAGGGTGCGTGACCTGTTCAAGCAGGCGCAGCAGATGGCGCCATGCATCATATTTATCGATGAGATCGACGCGATCGGCAAGAGCCGTGACAATCAGCTGGGAAGCAACGATGAGAGGGAGCAGACTCTGAACCAGCTGCTGGCAGAGATGGATGGTTTTGAGAGCAACAAAGGCCTTGTGCTTCTGGCAGCCACCAACCGCCCTGAGATTCTGGATCCGGCGCTTCTGCGTCCGGGACGTTTTGACCGGCGTATCATTGTGGAGAAGCCTGATCTTAAGGGAAGAGTCGATGTATTAAAGGTTCATTCCAAAGATGTGCGGATGGACGAGACGGTTGATTTGGAAGCCATTGCGCTGGCAACTTCCGGCGCGGTAGGCTCTGATCTGGCCAATATGATCAATGAGGCGGCGATCAATGCCGTTAAGAATGGAAGGAAGGCAGTTTCTCAGGCAGACCTGTTCGAGGCTGTAGAAGTAGTCCTGGTGGGCAAGGAAAAGAAAGACCGGATTATGAGCCAGGAGGAGCGAAGGATCGTATCTTACCATGAGGTTGGACATGCGCTGGTAAGCGCGCTTCAAAAAGACGCGGAGCCGGTACAGAAGATTACGATCGTCCCAAGAACCATGGGCGCTCTTGGATACGTCATGCAGACGCCGGAGGAAGAGAAGTTCCTGAATACGAAGAAGGAACTGCAGGCGATGCTTGTGGGAATGCTGGCAGGACGCGCGGCGGAAGAGATCGTATTTGACACCGTCACTACCGGGGCGGCCAATGATATTGAAAAGGCTACCAACGTTGCTAGAGCCATGATCACTCAGTATGGCATGAGCGAGAAATTCGGCCTGATCGGCCTGGAATCCATCCAGAATCGTTATCTGGACGGACGGCCTGTGAGCAACTGCGGACAGGAGACAGCTTCCGAGATTGACCAGGAAGTCATGAAGATGCTAAAGGATGCCTATGAAGAGGCAAAGAGACTGCTAAGCCAGCATAGAGGTTCTCTGGATAAGATTGCCGCATTCCTGATCGAGAAAGAAACGATCACAGGCAAAGAGTTCATGAATATCTTCCACGAAGTGGAAGGGATTGATCCGGAGTCCGCTAAGAAGTCTGAGGAACGTATCGCTATGAATCCGGTGGATGAGAGCAGCAGCCCTGCTCCTGAGGCTGACGGCGAGGCACGAGAGGATGACCCGGCAAAGGAGGGCCAGCCTGAGCCAGAAGAGCATATAGAATCATAGAAGGATAGATTATCGTATGGAACCAGAGGAAGATCTGCCGGGAGCAGGCGGATTTCTTCTGGTTTTTTACTGGGGGAGACGACATGTTTGACATTCAGGAAGAATTAAAGAAATTGCCGGGAAAGCCTGGCGTGTATATCATGCATGATGAAAAAGACGACATTATCTATGTGGGAAAAGCGATCAGTTTGAAGAACCGTGTGCGGCAGTATTTTCAAAGCAGCAGGAACAAGGGAGCCAAGATTGAGCAGATGGTGACCCATATCCGCAGGTTCGAGTATATCGTGACCGATTCGGAACTGGAAGCGCTTGTGCTGGAATGCAATCTTATTAAAGAGCACAGGCCCAAGTATAATACGATGCTGATGGACGACAAGGCCTATCCGTTTATCAAGGTGACGGTGGAAGAGCCGTTTCCAAGAGTCATGCTGGCAAGGAAGATGGTGAAGGATAAGTCTAAGTATTTTGGCCCTTATACCAGCGCGGGGGCAGTGAAGGATACCATCGAGCTGATCCGCAAACTATACCAGATCCGCAGCTGCAACCGGAAGCTTCCCCGGGATATCGGAAAAGAGCGTCCTTGCCTGAACTATCACATCCACCAGTGCAAGGCGCCCTGCCAGGGATACATATCCCAGGAAGAGTACCGGGAATCAGTCAATGAGGTGATCCATTTTCTCAATGGGAATTATGACGTTATCTTAAAAGAACTGGAAGAGAAGATGGAGGAAGCTTCGGAAGCACTGGAATTCGAGAGAGCGATCGAGTACCGGGAACTTCTGACGAGCGTCCAGAAGATCGCGCAGAAGCAGAAGATCACGGACACGGCAGGGGAGGACAGGGATATACTTGCCGTGGCGGTGGAAGAGGAAGACGCGGTGGTGCAGGTATTCTTCATTCGTGGAGGCAGGCTGATCGGAAGGGATCATTTCTACCTTAAGATTGCAAAGGGAGAGACGCAGAGCGAGATTCTCTCCAGTTTCATCAAGCAGTTCTACGCTGGAACGCCATATATCCCGCCCCGCCTGATGCTTCCGGAGGAGATAGAAGATCGGACGGTCATCGAGGAATGGCTTACTAAGAGGCGTGGACACCGGGTACGCCTGATCGTGCCCAAGAAAGGAACCAAGGAAAAATTAGTGGAACTGGCCAAAAAGAATGCGCAGCTGGTTCTGAGTACGGATAAAGAACGACTGAAGCGGGAGGAAGGAAGAACCATCGGCGCGGTAAAGGAACTGGAGAAACTTCTGGGGCTTACAGGGATCGTGAGGATGGAGGCATACGATATTTCCAATACCAATGGCTTTGAGTCAGTAGGCTCTATGGTGGTATATGAAAAAGGAAGGCCCAAACGCAATGATTACCGGAAGTTCAAGATTAAAGGGGTGCAGGGGGCAGATGATTATGCCAGCATGGAAGAAGTCCTGACCAGGCGTTTTGAGCATGGACTCAGGGAGAAGGAAGAAGGGAAGGAGATGGGAGGATTTACCCTGTTTCCGGATCTGATACTAATGGATGGAGGAAAAGGACAGGTGAATGTAGCGCTTCGGGTGCTGGATAAACTTCGTCTTAATATCCCGGTCTGCGGTATGGTAAAAGATGACAGCCACAGAACCAGAGGGCTGTATTACCAGAATGAGGAAATCCGCATTGACAAGGATTCTGAGAGTTTTAAGCTGATTACCAGAATCCAGGACGAGGCTCATAGATTCGCGATTACATTCCACAGGCAGCTTCGCAGCCAGGGACAGGTGCATTCGATTCTGGATGATATCCCGGGAGTAGGGCCGGCGAGAAGGAAAGATCTGATGCGTCATTTTGAGAATATCGAGGCTATCAAGAATGCTACGGTGGAGCAGTTGAAGGAGTTACCGTCCATGAATGAAAAATCAGCGAGGGACGTATATAACTTTTTCCATTGATATGATATAATAAACACAGTTATTTTGTACAAATTAAGTGTTATGAAGGAGAGTGCTATGGCTAATAAAGTTGGATTAAAGAAGGTTGTAGAGAAGATGAACCTTAAGAATCTTACGCCGGATGTGGATCTGACGGAGAAGAAGGTGGAGGTTCCGGATATCAACAGGCCGGCCCTGCAGCTTACCGGGTTCTTCGAGCATTTTGACTCGGAACGTGTTCAGATTATCGGGTATGTTGAGTATACATTCCTGGAGACGATGGACGAGAAGACGAAGGAAGAGACTTATGAGACATTGTTGTCCTATCAGATTCCTTGCATAATCTTCTGCCGGAATCTTCCGCCGGAGCCAATGCTCCTTGAGAAAGCGACAAGGGCCAATATACCGGTGTTTATAACGGAGAAGCAGACTTCAGAGTTTACGGCGGAGATCATCCGCTGGCTGAATGTAGCGCTGGCCCCCTGCATTTCCATCCACGGAGTTCTGGTGGACGTATACGGCGTAGGCGTCCTGATTATGGGAGAGAGCGGAATCGGCAAGAGCGAGGCGGCCCTGGAACTGATTAAGAGAGGACACCGTCTTGTCAGCGACGACGTGGTAGAGATCCGCAAGGTCAGCGACGAGACGCTGGTGGGTTCTGCTCCGGATATTACAAGGCACTTTATTGAATTAAGGGGAATTGGCATCGTGGATGTAAAGACCCTGTTCGGCGTACAGAGCGTAAGAGAGACCCAGAACATTGATCTGGTCATTACGCTGGAAGATTGGAACCGGGAGAAGGAATATGACCGTCTGGGACTGGAAGAAGAGTACACGGAGTTTCTTGGAAACAAGGTCGTATGCCACCAGCTGCCGATCCGTCCAGGACGTAATCTGGCAATCATTGTCGAGACGGCAGCGATCAACCACAGGCAGAAGAAAATGGGGTACAACGCGGCCCAGGAACTCTATAAGCGCGTACAGCAGAATCTGGCAAAGAAATAGGAGGATATGGCAGGAATGGAGTATTGTTTTGGAGTTGATATCGGAGGAACCACAGTCAAGATGGGTCTCTTTACGATAGAAGGAGAACTATTGGAGAAGTGGGAGATTAAGACCCGGACTGAGCAGAAAGGCGAGGCGATCCTTCCGGATGTAGCCGATTCCTTGAAGCAGAAGATGGAGGAAAAGAAACTGGGAAAGGAGCAGGTGTCGGGCATCGGGATTGGCATTCCTGCCCCGGTAAATGCTGAAGGCATCGTCCAGAATACGGCAAACCTTGGATGGGGATATAAGGAAGTCCGCAGGGAGATGGAAGACCTGACGCAGATGAAGGTTGCGGTGGGCAATGATGCCAATATGGCTGCGCTGGGCGAGATGTGGCTGGGCGCAGGCAAAGGAGAGAAGAATCTGATCATGGTCACTCTGGGAACCGGCGTGGGCGGCGGAGTCATCGTGAATGGACAGCCCGTGGTGGGCGCCCACGGAGCGGGCGGAGAGATCGGACATATCTGCGTCAACTATGAGGAGGAGGATCATTGCGGATGCGGCAACCAAGGCTGCCTCGAACAATACGCTTCCGCCACCGGAATCACCAGGCTGGCAGGAAAGCGCCTGAAAGCAGATGATGCGCCTTCTTCCCTCAGGGACCGTAAACTTAGCGCCAAGGCCGTGTTTGATGAACTGAAAAAGGGAGATAAGATCGCAGAAGAGATCGTGGAAGAGTTTGGCGCATATCTGGGACACGCGCTGGCCAATCTGGCAGCGATCACAGATCCTTCCGTCATCGTGATCGGCGGTGGAGTGTCAAAAGCCGGGGATATCCTGCTTAAGTACGTGGAGAAAGGGTTCAAGGAACGGGCATTTTTTGCCAATGAAGATACCAGGCTGGTGCTTGCGACGCTGGGAAATGACGCAGGAATCTGCGGAGCAGCGAAATTGATCCTTTAGAGGAGAGCAGCAAGATCAGGACTTGCATCATATAAGAAAATAAAAGCAGCAGAATCGTTTGGGATTCTGCTGCTTTTTTATCTCTTTATTGTTGATTCGTAATTACTGGGTAGTGCCACCTTCGCCACCACCACCGCCGTCAGGAGGTGTTGGCGTATCACCGCCGCCACCGTCAGGCGGAGTCGGCGCTGGCGTATCCCCACCGCCGCCGTCAGGCGGAGTCGTACCGCCGGAGTTTGGATCGGTTGGAGTCGTCGGCGTAGTGGTTCCGCTATTCGGATCATCCGTCTTCTTATCGTCCGTATTACCGCCGGAATTGCCGTGGCCCGGACAACTTTCTGTCGGAGCCGTGTCGGTTGCGAAATACTCGGTGATTGCCGGGCAGCTGCCTGCGACCGCAAGTTTTCCTGTGATGGAGCATACGGTTTTCTGCTCAACCGAGGATGGCATTGTGAACTCCTTAGGCTCCAGGTTTTCGTGTACCCTGCTCATGATGCCTTTCCACAGGCGGAACCGGAAGTTCGTATCATAGTTGCATTCTTTGTTATCATCGTAGCCGCCCCATACCGCGCATGTATAGTAAGGGGTGAAGCCGCAGAACCAAAAGTCCTTATTGGAAGTGGTGGTACCAGTCTTGCCGGCAACCGGCATGTTCGGAAGCTGGCATGCCGTACCTGTACCAGATTCCACAACCGTCTGCATCGCGCTGGTCAGAAGAGCAGCCGTGCTGTCCTTGAGAACGGTACGCTTTTCGCCTGTTCCTTCCAGAAGCACATTGCCGTCGTGATCCAGAATCTTCGTATACAGGGTAGGCGAATTGTATACGCCTCCATTGGCGATCGTGGCATAGGCAGCGCACATTTGATAATTATAAACGCCGTCCGTAATACCTCCCAGTGCCAGAGTCTGGCTAAGGTCGCTGTATATGCCTCCGTTGACTTCCTTGCTTTTTACAAGGGTAGTGATGCCGAATTTCTCACAATACTCAAAGCCTAATTCCTGAGTGATCTCGTCGCTGAGCTTTACCGCGCACACATTGACGGATTTGGCAATGGCGTTGCGGATCGTAACAGGTCCGCGGTAATTGCCATCCGCATTTCTCAGAACCTGTCCACCTTTCAATGTGTAAGGCTCATCTTCGATGACGGTGGCCAGCGTCTTGCCGCAGGCGTCCAGCGCCGGCGCATAGGACGCCAGTATCTTAAAGCAGGATCCGGGCTGTCTCTTGGAGCCCGTCTTGCCGGTTCCATAGGCACGGTTCAGCCCAAGGCTAGTCGACTTGGCTCCTCGCCCGCCTACCATGGCCTTGATCTGGCCGGTGGCCTGGTCGATAATCGTGACAGCGGCCTGGGGCTGCGGGGTGATATTGATAACCTCGTCATAGGCATCCCCTTCCTGGGCAATCGTCGTCTTCCATTCTTCCACCATGGCGCGAGCCTCATCCTCGCTGGAATACAGAAGACCCTGCTCCTTGCCATAGGCATTTTTAACATATTGTTTAATGTGGCCGGAACTATAGTTTTCTACAGAACCATCCGCCCTTGTAACGGTGAGGGCATAATCCAGGCCGTATTCTTTCAGGCCGGGATAGTTAGCGTCGTCATTCATCTCTTCATCACAGATCTGCTGGATCCCCATATTCTGGGTGGAGTAGATGCTCAAGCCTCCGCTGTACACGGCATTATAGGCCTGGGTCTCCGTATATCCCAGCTGCTCGCGCAGATCCTTCATGACTTGTTCTGCCAGGGCATCCACGAAGTAGCTGTATGGGCTTTCTTCGCCTGCCGTGCTGTTGACCGTCTGGATCCTGGCATATACATCATCCGCCATGGCTTCGTCATATTGGGCCTGCTTGATGTACCCCTGATCCAGCATGTTTTTCAGAACCTTGTTCCGGCGCTTCTGGTTGTCCTCCGGATTGGTGATCGGATTGTATTCGGTCGGATTCTGGGTAATGCCTGCAATGACTGCGCTTTCTGACAGCGTCAGCTCGGATACGTCCTTGTTAAAATATCTCTTGGCGGCAGCCTGCACGCCCAGGGAATTCTGGCCAAGGTTGATGGTGTTCATATAGCTTTCCAGGATCTCATCCTTGTCCATCTGTTTTTCAATCTGCAGCGCAAGGTACTGCTCCTGGAGCTTTCTCTGCAGTCTGTCATAGAAAGTCTTTTCTTTGGTGAAATTCGGAAATACATTATTCTTAATCAGCTGCTGCGTAAGGGTACTCGCGCCTTCGGAGAAATCTCCGGAAGTTATGCCTACAACTGCTGCACGGGCGATACCCTGAAGATCAATACCATTGTGGTCGTAGAAACGTTCGTCTTCGATTGCTACAAATGCATGCTGCAAATCCTTAGGTATCTCGTCAATAGACTTATATACACGGTTTGAACCAGAAGATACGAAACGTTCAATCTCGGTGGAGCCATCGTCGGCATAGACAAAAGTAGTAAACCCTTTTGGCTTTACGTCAGATGGAGACACGTCCGGAGTGTCGGCAATGATCTTCTTGACGAAAATGCCGCCGCCAATTACTCCGATAACGGCCACAACTACAAGACAGAGTAGAAATGCCTTGAAAAGCCGTACGCCGACTCTTTTTCCCTGCATGGTAGATTTCGACGTTATTTTTTTCTGCTTTTGAGAAGCTTTTTTCTTACCATAATTCATGAGTTCAGGCCTCCTTCATACCAAGTCATTATAGCAAATAAACAGGCTTTAATAAAGAAAAAAATGAAAACTTCATATTTCAGTAGGAAAATCTTAAGAAATTCGGTATAGTAATAGATATAACGACTATGTAATGTACGAAAGGGTGACTATATGCTATCACAATATAAGACGGTATACAAAGGCGGCGAGGGCGAGATCACTGAAAAGAAATCCCGCTTTATCGCTACTGTGGTGCCAGTCCATACGGAAGAAGAGGCGCTTAAGTTCATCGAGGCGATGAAGAAGAAGTATTGGAATGCCACGCATAACTGCTTTGCCTATGTCATCGGGGAACATGATGAGCTGCAAAGGTGCAGCGATGACGGAGAGCCTGGCGGTACCGCGGGAAAGCCTATGCTGGATGTTCTCACTGGAGAGGAGATTCACAATGCTGCCATAGTGGTAACAAGATATTTTGGAGGGACACTGCTTGGAACCGGCGGGCTGGTCCGTGCCTATTCATCTGCAGCCAAACAAGGTTTGGCCTCATCAGTGATTATAACCAAAATTCCCGGAGTTAAACTTCGACTTGCCACGGATTATGCAGGATTGGGAAAAATCCAGTATATTTTTGGACAGAGGGGCATAAAGATTCTGGATTCTATCTATACGGATAAGGTGGAAATAGCCGCGCTGGTACCTCTCGATGTCTTAGAAGCCGTCAAGGCCGAGATACGCGAGGGAACCAATGGGCAGGCAGGAATGGAAGAAGGAGAGCAGTGCTATTTTGCAGAAGTATCCGGAGAAGTGCTGGTGCTGGAAGAATAGACAAAGGGGATGTCCCCTCCTACGGATCGACCATAGGAGGGGACATCCCCTGAATATTATCATTAAGATTATAAAGTTTGAAATTTTAGGAAAATTCAGGCTCGATCAGGCCGAACGTTCCATTTTTCCTTCTGTATACAACATTTACTTCATCGGTCTCTGCATTGCAGAATACAAAGAAATCATGTCCAAGAAGTTCCATCTGTACGCAGGCATCTTCCGGATACATTGGCTTGAAGCCGAATTTTTTGGTGCGGACGATCTTAATCTCGCCATCATCTTCGGAACGCTCGCCGCTGTCAAAGAATTCCTGCTTGAAATTTCCACTTCCTTCCTGGTGCCTTGCAATTAACTTGTTCTTATATTTGCGAAGCTGACGCTCAATTACCTCTTCAACCAGATCAATGGATACATACATATCGCTGCTTTCCTGCTCGGAGCGGATAATGCCGCCCTTTACGGGGATGGTTACTTCGATTTTCTGGCGTTCTCTCTGTACGCTTAAGGTTACGTGGATTTCCGTATCAGGAGTAAAGTACCTCTCTAACTTTCCTAACTTGTTTTCTACGGCTTCTTTTAAGCCGGGTGTTACATCGATGTTCTTTCCGATAATGATAAACTTCATGATGCCCAACTCCTTTTCGACATAATTTTCAGAAGATAAAGTCTGACAATTGATATCAAGACTGGTGATCTATCTGATATATGTAGTATATCATGTTTGGACATTAATGTATAGCACGTATTACTTCAATTCTTGAAATTTTTCCATCATGCATCTTGGCAACCCTGAGGCCGCAGTCAGAAAAGTATACGCAGGCGCCTACGCCAGTCTCAATCTCATATTCTTCGAACTTTTTCGTGATAATTTCGTACAAGGTTTTTGCGCCCTCATAGGGAATGTCGATGCCCAGTATTTTGTTGACGGTCTTGATCCTGGTGCTTGCCCTAAAGACGATTTCATCGGATACGTCAAATTCGCAGAACAGGAATTTTCTGGTTGCAAAAAGTACGGCAATGGCGCATACGCCGACCAGGCTGCTCCAGATAGAAGAGTGGTCTACGATGATCTGGCGGGCGATTGCAAAAAGCAGAACCTCGAATACCGTGCTTGGCGTATGGGAATACATCATCCGTATTAATTCGACGCCGATAATCAGGTTAAAGCAGGTTTCCAGCAGGTCGTCATAATTAGGCCAGACATCCAGATTGGGGATGCTGCTTAAAGAAGTAGCCATGCGAAGGCACAGCAGGACGATACCGATGGCCAGCATGATGGAAATGACGAATTCCAGTACCACGGCCAGCCGTTTCAAAAAGATCGTTACATAGTGTCTCATACATTTCTCCTCAATAGTTTACTGAATAGATAAGGGTAGATTACCAATACCCACAACACCAGTATAAGATATTCCACCATTTTTGCCAAGATAGAACTTCCGAAGAGAAGCGAAAAGCCTTCCTTGATTATGAGCGCAGCCGCTAAACCAGCGGCCAGTTTCAATATCTGGGACCAGAAATTCCCAGTGCGGGTGTCAAAATTCAGACGGGTACGTTCTACGTACCAGCCGATGGCGAATCCGAGCCCTGCTCCGGCAGCCTTACAGCAGTCTGCCGCATATTTGACTTCGATCGTGCCATTTCGAAGCAGGATCAGGGAATAGGCGGCAACAGCCAGGGAGAGGCCGGCCAGGATAGCGGCGATCAGTTTCAGGTGCTTGGTGTCATCCAGGAAAAACTCCTGATAGTGCCAGATAAGGGCAGATACCAGAAGAGAGATGCCCATGGATGCCAGCACATCTTTGGGCGTATGGCAGCCCAGATACATCCGGGAGAATCCAATGGCAAGGAAAGCAAGGATACACAGAAGCTTTATCCAGAACTTCCTTGCTTTTAGCGCCAGCGGGAAGAACAGGCAGGTAGCGCCCTGCGTATGCCCGCTGGGAAACGAATAGCCTGTAGCGCCGGGAATGGCGCTTTCTACCGCATGGAAGCCAGGATCCAGAATCCAGGGCCTTGGAATGCGGAATGTGATCTTTAGGGACTGCACGCACAGTCCGGCCGTAAAATAAGTAAAGCCAAGCAGATAAGCAAAGCGCTTATCCGCGCACCAGTACAGTGCGCAGATAACCGCTATGATGATGATTTCCTGGCCAAAATATGTGATGAATTGCATCAGTTTGTCTAAGAAGGGAGTACGGATTCCTTCTAACAGCCATAAAAATGTCATTATTTATTTCCTCTTTTTCTCATTTTCGGATCCAGGATTTTCTTGCGGATCCTAAGATTCTCAGGGGTTACTTCCAACAACTCGTCGGTATCGATGAAGTCCAGCGCTTCTTCCAGGCTTAAGACCTTAGGCGTAGTCAGACGCAGCGCTTCATCGGCGCTGGATGAACGCGTGTTGGTCAGATGCTTGGTCTTGCAGACGTTCACTTCAATATCATCCGTCTTGGCATTTTCACCGATTACCATTCCGGAATATACCTTTTCGCCTGGTCCGATGAAGAGTACGCCTCGTTCCTGGGCGCTGAATAAGCCATAGGTTACGGACTCGCCAGTCTCGAAAGCGATGAGGGAGCCTTGCTTGCGGTACTGGATATCCCCTTTATAAGGCGCATACCCGTCAAACGCGGTATTCATAATTCCATTCCCCTTGGTATCGGTGAGGAATTCTCCACGGTAGCCGATGAGCCCCCGGGAAGGAATCTTAAACTCCAGCCTGGTATAGCCGCCGCCGGTGGTTCCCATGCCCTGCAGTTCTCCCTTTCTCTGGCTTAGCTTGTCAATGACGGTTCCGGTAAATTCATCCGGAACATCAATATATGCGACTTCCATTGGTTCTAATAATTTGCCGTTTTCATCCTTTTTATACAGGACTTCTGCCTTGCTGACCGCGAATTCATACCCTTCCCGGCGCATGTTCTCGATCAGGACGGACAGATGCAGCTCGCCCCGGCCGGATACTTTGAAACTGTCGGTGCTGTCGGATTCTTCCACACGGAGGCTTACATCCGTGTTCAATTCCCGGAACAGGCGGTCGCGCAGATGCCGGGAGGTAACGTATTTTCCTTCCTGGCCGGCAAAAGGACTGTCATTTACGATAAACTGCATCGCGATAGTCGGCTCTGAGATCTTCTGGAATGGAATCGCCTTTGGCTCTTCCGGAGAGCAGATGGTATCCCCGATGGAGATATCGGCAATTCCGGAGATGGCAACGATGGAGCCGATGGTAGCTTCCTTTACATCTACCTTATTCAGTCCGTCGAATTCATAGAGCTTGCTGATGCGGACTTTTTCCTGACGATCGGGATTGTGCTCATTGACAACGATCGCATCCATACCCACTTTGATCGTGCCGTTGTCCACCTTTCCCACGCCGATACGGCCTACATACTCATTGTAGTCGATGGTGCTGATCAATACCTGGGTGGAAGCATCCGGGTCTCCTTCCGGCGCCGGAATATATTCCAGGATCGTCTCAAAGAGAGGCTGCATGTCCTTTTCTTCATCCGTAAGATCCAGGACGGCAATTCCGGATTTGGCGGAAGCGTATATAAAAGGACAGTCCAGCTGGTCATCGGAGGCATCCAGATCCATGAATAATTCCAGAACCTCATCAATGACTTCGTCAGGCCTGGCTTCCGGACGGTCAATCTTATTGATGCAGACGATGACCGGGAGATTCAGATCCAGTGCCTTGCGCAGTACGAACTTGGTCTGAGGCATGGCTCCCTCGAAAGCATCTACCACCAGGACGACTCCATTTACCATCTTAAGGACGCGTTCCACCTCGCCACCGAAGTCGGCGTGACCGGGCGTGTCGATAATGTTGATCTTCGTGTCTTTATAGTATACGGCAGTGTTTTTCGACAGGATGGTAATGCCGCGCTCCCGCTCGATGTCATTGGAGTCCATGACGCGTTCTTCTACTTCCTGATTCTCGCGGAATACGCCGCTTTGTTTTAATAATTCATCTACCAATGTCGTCTTTCCATGGTCAACATGGGCGATAATGGCTATATTACGAATGTCTTCACGTTTTGTCTTCATACAAATCTTCCTTTTCTCTACCTATTAATATATACAACTTCATTAGTTTATCACATTTTTCAAAATTTACAAGTATTTAGTTCTAAAATGGAATCTTGACTCATAGACTATGTAATGACTCAAAATACGATTCAGAGGAAGGGAGATTGTAAAATTATGTCAGATAAGATCATTGAAAACAACCAGGTAACCATTATGGGGGAAGTCGCATCGCCGTTTACGTTCAGCCACGAAGTGTTTGGAGAAGGCTTTTATATGGTGGACGTTAACGTAAAGCGCCTCAGCAATTCCGAAGACAGGATTCCGCTTATGATATCGGAACGGCTCATCGATGTGTCTCAGGACTACACCGGAGAGTTTATTATGGTAAGCGGGCAGTTCCGCTCTTATAACAGACACGATGAACAAAAGAACAGACTTGTATTATCCGTATTCGTAAGAGAAGTGTCTTTTATAGAAGAGGAGCTGGACGGGGCGAAGACTAACAACATATTCCTGGACGGCTATATCTGCAAATTGCCGGTATACCGCAAGACGCCGCTTGGGAGAGAGATCGCGGACCTTTTGCTGGCCGTTAACAGGCCGTATGGCAAATCAGACTACATACCATGCATCTGCTGGGGCAGAAATGCAAGATTCGCGTCGACATTCGAAGTGGGCGAGCATGTCCAGATTATGGGAAGGATCCAGAGCAGGGAATACATCAAGAAACTGACAGAGACAGAGACGGAGAAGAGAATCGCCTATGAGGTGTCTGTCAGCAAACTGGAATGCCTGGAAGAATAGAATCTCGGCGGCGGAAATTCTGCCTGAGACTTTCATTGACATCATATTTAATTGGTGATAATATTTCAATATATGAGTAGTGTGATAAAGTAAGTATGTCTATGAAAGTCAGGAGGAAAATTATGGCTATATTCAAGGGATCTGGGGTGGCTATCGTCACGCCGTTTAAGGAAGATGGAAGTATTGATTACGATAAACTGGATGAACTGATTGACTATCACTGTGAGAATGGAACAGATAGTATTATTATATGTGGTACTACCGGGGAGTCAGCCACAATGACAGAAGAGGAGCACATGGACTGCGTGAAGTTCGCCATTGAGCGTACAAAGAAAAGAATTCCTGTGGTTGCGGGAACCGGTTCGAACTGTACGAGAACGGCGATCGACATGTCCAAAGAAGCGGCAGAGAGCGGCGCAGATGGGCTGCTGGTGGTAACGCCTTATTACAATAAAGCGACGCAGGCAGGCCTGATCGCCCACTATACCGCAGTGGCAAAGGAGGCAAAGGCGCCGATCATCATGTACAGCGTTGCAAGCCGTACGGGATGTAATATTGAGCCGGCTACTGTGGCTGCGCTGGTGAAGAATGTGGATAATATTGTGGGTGTCAAGGAGGCTTCGGGAAATATTTCTCAGATTGCCAAGATCATGTCCATGACGGACGGCAATATCGACCTGTATTCAGGAAATGACGACCAGATCGTGCCGTTACTGTCACTTGGCGGAATCGGAGTGATCTCCGTACTGGCCAATGTTGCCCCAAAAGAAACTCACGATATCTGCGCAAAGTTCTTTGAAGGCGATATTGAAGGAAGCGCAAAACTGCAGCTGAAGGCAATTCCTCTGATTGACCGTCTTTTCTGCGAAGTGAATCCTATTCCGGTAAAGAGAGCTATGAAGCTCATGGGAATGGACTGCGGACCGCTTCGCATGCCTTTGACAGAACTGACTGCGGAACATGAGCAATCACTGGCACAGGCTATGAAGGATTTTGGCATTCAGCTGGTATAGATATAGGTAGGAAAATATGTGAAAAGGATATCATAGGTTGAGTCCAAGCGGCGGATATGATATCCTTTTCTTGTACATTTTTATAAACAGGATAAAGGAGGACTCAAGATATGGTAAAGGCAATTATGCATGGCTGCAATGGCAAGATGGGACAGGTAATCACCGGCCTTATAAAAGCGGACGAAGCGATAGAGATCGTAGCGGGCATTGATACATATACGGGAATCGCCAATGACTACCCGGTGTTTGAGAGTATAGAAAAATGTGATGTAAAGGCAGATGTGATCATTGATTTCTCCAACTCGGCGGCAGCGGACCGGCTTCTGGACTTTTGCGTAGACAGACAGATTCCGGTTGTTCTTTGCACCACCGGGTTATCAGAGGAACAGCTTTCGAAGGTAGAAGAAGCGGCAAAGAAGGTAGCGGTACTGAAGTCTGCCAATATGTCCCTGGGGATCAATCTGCTCCTGAAGCTTCTTCAGGACGCCACCAAGGTGCTGGCACCTGCCGGATTCGATATCGAACTGGTGGAAAGGCATCATAACCAGAAGGTAGATGCACCCAGCGGGACGGCTCTGGCATTGGCGGACTCTATCAATGAGTCCATGGACAACGCGTATTCCTATGTATATGACAGAAGCCAGGTGCGCAAGAAGCGTGACAGCAAGGAGATCGGAATCTCTGCGGTACGCGGCGGCACCATTGTGGGGGATCACGAAGTCATCTATGCGGGAGCGGATGAGGTGATCGAGTTCAAGCATACGGCATATTCTAAGACCGTATTTGGCAAAGGAGCCGTGGAGGCCGCCAAGTTCCTGGCAGGGAAACCGGCCGGAAGATACGATATGTCCGATGTAATCCAGTTCTAAGGGAGGAACTGTATTATATAAAACATTTAGTGGGAGGATGTTATGAAAGAGTTAGACGTACGTTACCTGGAAAGGCTTTCTCAACTGTATCCGACCATCGCGAAGGCATCGACAGAGATTATTAACTTGCAGGCAATTCTGAATCTGCCGAAAGGCACAGAGCATTTTCTTACGGATATTCATGGAGAATATGAGGCTTTTTCCCATGTCCTTAAGAATGGCTCTGGTTCAGTGCGCCGTAAAGTCGATGATGTATTCGGGAATACTATGAGTAGCAGGGATAAGCAGGGCCTTGCTACTCTTATTTATTACCCGAGGGAGAAGATGGACAGGATCAAGAAGGAAGAGAAGAACATTGAGGACTGGTATAAGATTACGCTGTACCGCCTGATTGAAGTGTGCAAGTGCGCTGCAAGCAAATATACCCGGTCCAAAGTAAGAAAAGCCCTGCCTCCGGATTTTGCCTACGTGATTGAAGAACTGATTACGGAAAAGGCGGAGATGACGGATAAGGAGTCTTACTACAATGCTATTGTAAGCACGATTATCCGGATCGGCCGGGCGGAAGAGTTTATCGTGGCCCTAAGCGAGCTGATCCAGCGGCTTACCGTAGATCATCTGCATATCGTGGGAGATATCTATGACAGAGGGCCTGGACCGCATATCATCATGGAAAAACTGATGGAGCACCATTCTGTGGATATCCAGTGGGGCAATCATGACGTGCTGTGGATGGGTGCTGCCGCAGGCCAGAGGGGATGCATCGCCAATGTGATCCGCATCTGCGCGCGGTATGGGAACCTGGATATCCTGGAAGAAGGCTACGGAATCAATCTGCTGCCACTGGCCACATTTGCCATGGCTACATATGGGGACGATCCCTGCGAATGCTTCCAGTTAAAGGGAGAGCCGAATTACAGTCAGACGGAGATGCTCCTGGATATCAAGATGCACAAGGCGATGTCCATCATACAGTTTAAGGTGGAAGGCCAGATCATCAAAAAGAATCCAGGATTCAAGATGGAAAGCAGAAATCTGCTGCATCATATCGACTATGAAAAGGGAACAATAGAGATAGACGGGCAGACTTATGAATTGCTGGATAAGAACTTCCCTACCATCGACCCTAAGAAGCCTTATGCCCTTACCAAGGAAGAGGAAGATGTAATGGACCGGCTGGAGCGGGCCTTCTTAAACTGCGAAAAGCTGCAGCGTCATATGCGCTTCCTTTTGAGCAAGGGAGGACTTTACAAAGTCTACAATAATAATCTTCTCTATCATGGCTGCGTGCCGCTCAAAGATGACGGAAGCCTGAAGACGGTCCGCATCTATGGACGCTCTTATAAAGGAAAGAGCCTGTACGAGGTTCTGGAAAGCTATGTGAGGAAGGGATTCTATGCCGTGGATCCAAAGGAAAAGGAGCGTGGCAAGGATATGATGTGGTATATCTGGCTCAGCGAGAATTCCCCTCTGTTCGGCAAAGACAAGATGGCTACATTCGAGCGTTATTTTCTGGCTGACAAGGAAACCCACAAGGAGAAAAAGAATCCTTATTATTGTCTCCTGGAAAATGAAAAAGTAATCAATGGAATTTTAAAGGAATTCGGACTGCCGGAAGAGGGAACCCACATCATCAATGGCCATGTGCCGGTAAAAAGCAAGAATGGAGAGAACCCGATCAAATGTAACGGAAAAGTCCTGGTCATTGATGGAGGATTTTCCAGAGCATACCAGAAGGAGACTGGAATTGCGGGGTATACGCTGATCTACAATTCCTACGGACTGATCCTTGCAGCCCATGAGCCCTTTGAATCTACGGAGGCCGCCATAGAAAAGGAAAGCGATATCCATTCGGACAGTACCATTGTAAAGCGGGTGGCCATCCGCAAGCTGGTAGGAGATACGGACATTGGAAAGGACTTAAAAGAGCAGATTGAAGATCTGGAAGCACTGCTTATGGCTTATAGAAGCGGACGGATCGCGGAGCGCATGTAAGAAAGCGCATACAGGAGGCTGTGTTAAAAACTTCCATTGGGGGAAAGGTATAAATTATCGTAATTTGCAGATATTACTAGCAACAAGTGATACTTGATTAAGATAATTATACATGAAAGGGAGATTTAACATGAAACAGTTCAAGAAATTAATGCTTATCCTGATGTGCACCGGAGTAATCATGGGTCTTACAGCCTGTGGCACGGACAAGAATGCCGAGGACAATGGCGCAACGAATAACACTACGACAACAGACAATACCGGTGAAGCCAATGATACCAACACCAATGATGCTACCGACGGCACAGGCGACACGAATAGCGTTACCGATGAGATCGGAGATGACATCCGTGATGGCGCTGATGATGTAAAGGACAGCCTTGACGGGGACAATGACCGCAATAACGCAGATGACAATGCAAGAAACAATGCGGATGATGCTACAAACAATACGAACCGATAGCATTTAAAACGTTTATTTATGCAAGCTGAAAGCAGCTGACAGGTATTTCTGCCGGCTGCTTTCTTTTCGTCGTGCGGCAGATATACGAAACTCTGGACTTTCTTACTTTACTATGATAAAATATCCCGATAGGAATATATTTTAATGTGAGGAGAATACATATGGCGAAAGAACTACTGATGGGAAATGAAGCGATCGGGCTTGGCGCCATCCATGCGGGAGTCGGCCTTGTGTCAGGCTATCCCGGGACGCCGTCTACGGAGATACTGGAGACGGTTGCCAGGTATAACGATGATGGAAGGATACATGTAGAATGGTCCGTCAATGAGAAGGCAGCCCTGGAAGTGGCGGCAGGCGGAGCTTATGCGGGAGCGAGAACCTTAGTGACCATGAAGCAGGTGGGACTGAATGTGGCTTCTGATCCGCTGATGAGCCTGGCCTACGTGGGTGTAAAAGGCGGGATGGTCATCGTGGCGGCGGATGATCCGGGTCCCATATCCTCCCAGACGGAGCAGGACACCCGGCATTTTGGGGCATTTTCCAAACTTCCGGTGTTTGATCCCTCCTCTCCGGAGGAAGCTTACGAAATGGTAAAGGATGCATTTGAATATTCGGAAAGATACGGAACACCAGTCCTGCTAAGGCCTACGACCCGCGTATGCCACGGCTGTGCGACGGTGGAATTAAAAGGAGAGGCAAAGATAAAAGAGCCGGAAGGCTTCCTAAAAGATACTAGCCGCTGGGTGATATTTCCAAAGCTTTCCTATCAGAACCATATGAAGATCGAGAAGAGAAATGTGGAACTGTCCCATGTATTTTCTTCTTACAGGTATAATACGGTGGAAGGGAAGGCAGATTCCAGGAAAGGCATAGCCACTGGCGGCATCAGTTATGCATATGCCAAGGAAACTGTCCCGGAAGAGATAAGGCTTCTGCGCGTGGGGACCCCGCATCCGTTTCCCGAGGATCTGGCAGTCTCGTTCCTGGAAGGGCTGGATGAAGTGCTGGTGATAGAAGAACTGGACCCGGTTATTGAGACGGAACTTTTGAAGATAGCGGGCAAATACCATCTTCCCGTGAACATCAAGGGCAAGCTGACCGGAGATACCAGGAATGCAGGGGAAAATAGTACAGAAAGCGTCAGGGAAGACCTGGGGCGCTTTGTTCCTGAATTTATGGCAGGGAATCAGGCAGAGGGAGCAGCCGCAGAAGAGATGCCCCCGCTTCCTATCCGTCCTCCGGTGCTGTGCGCCGGATGCCCGCACCGGGCTTCCTTCTATGCGGTAAAGCAGGCCGCAAAAGGCAGGAAGGCCGTGTTTAGCGGCGACATCGGATGCTATACCCTCGGCAATTCAAAGCCCCTAGATATGGTAGACACCTGTCTGTGCATGGGCGCGGACGTGACCATCGCCCAGGGACTTCATATCATAGAGCCGGATACGGTGAATTTTGCATTTATCGGCGATTCTACGTTTTTTGCCTCTGGGCTTACGGGCGTGGTCAATGCGGTCTATAATCAGACGGATATCGTGCTGGTCGTGCTGGATAATTCTACAACAGCGATGACCGGGCACCAGCCGCATCCGGGAACCGGCAAGACGATGATGGGAGAAGTGGTGGCCAAGGTGAGTATTGAGAAGATTCTGGAAGGGATCGGCGTAAGCCGGATCGTTAAGGCAGATCCTCTGAATTTGAACGAAGCGGTGGAGGCAGTGAAGGAAGTCATGGATGAGGCCGGGGTAAGGGGCGTAATATTCAAGTCCCCATGTATTGCCGTCACCAGACCGACCGCCAGATATCATGTGGCGGCGGATTCCTGCACGTTCTGCAGGCAGTGCATCCGGGAACTGGGATGCCCGGCGATCGTGATCGAGGAAGGCAAGGCCGCAATCGAGCCGTCTTTGTGCTCCGGATGCGGCATCTGCGCGCAGGTCTGCAAGTTTGACGCGATACAGGAGGTGGCTCATGATGAATAAAAATTGTCTGTTATGCGGAGTCGGAGGGCAAGGCGTAGTGCTTGCCTCCAAACTGATCGCCTATGCGGCGATGGATAAGGGGATGGATGTACGTACGTCAGAGACCATCGGGATGGCCCAAAGAGGCGGATCAGTAGTCAGCCATGTGAGGATGGGAGAGGATATCCATTCTCCCATGATTCCAAAAGGAAGCGCGGATGTCATCATGGCTTTTGAGCCCGCTGAGGCAGTAAGATGCCTTCCTTATCTGAAGGAAGGCGGCGTAGCGGTAGTAAACAGGAAGGCCATGCAGCCTGTGACAGCCACGCTTGGCGGAGGCGGCTACGATGGCGAGGCAATGATCGCATATCTGAAGAAGCATGTCCATCAGCTGTATGTCATTGACGGGGAAGCCATCTGCCAGAAGGCGGGATCCCCAAAGGTGCTTAATGTGGCGCTTCTGGGAGTCGCGCTGGGAAGCAAGGTGCTGGATATCCAGATGGAGGATATGAAGGCGGAACTTGCCAGGAGAGTGAAGCCCCAGTATGCCAAGATGAATGTGCTGGCGCTGGAACTGGGGGCTGCTGCCGCACAGTCAAGAGATTATAATGAAAGATAAGAGGAGCAACTTATGCGGATGACAGAGTTACAATTCAGACTGATCAAGGAAAATTTGAGATTATTGACATCAAAGCCCTGCTTTTATAAAGAGAAGCTGCAGGATATTGATATTGAATCTATTAAGACCCAGGAAGATTTTGAAAAACTGCCGTTTACCTGGAAAGGAGACTTAAGGGAGGCCTATCCGCTGGGGCTGCAGGCAGTGCCTGACGAAGAGATTGTAAGAATCCATTCTTCTTCCGGGACCACAGGGACGCCGATCATCATCCCTTATACCCAGAAAGACGTGGACGATTGGGCAAAGATGTTCGCAAGATGCTATGAGATGGCGGGGATTACGGCGCTTGACCGTATCCAGATCACGCCTGGCTATGGATTGTGGACGGCAGGCATCGGATTCCAGCTGGGAGCCGAGCACCTGGGGGCCATGACAATCCCTATGGGACCGGGGAATACGGATAAGCAGCTGCGCATGATGCAGGATATGAAGGCCACGGTCCTCTGTGCCACCTCGTCTTATGCGCTGCTTCTGGCGGAGGAGATTGCCAAGAGAGACATGACGGATAAGGTCTGCCTGAAGAAAGGCGTGATCGGCTCCGAACGCTGGGGCGAGAAGATGCGCAAAAGGATCGCCGCGGAACTGGGCGTCCAGCTCTATGATATCTATGGGCTGACTGAGGTGTATGGCCCGGGAATCGCCATGAGCTGCGACTATGAGTGCGGCATGCATTACTGGGATGATTATGTATACTTTGAAATTGTTGACCCCAAGACCGGAGAAGTGCTTCCGGACGGGGAGATCGGGGAACTAGTCATCACGACGCTTCGTAAGCAGGGAGCGCCGCTGATCCGTTACAGGACCCATGACTTGACCAGATTTATTCCGGGCGACTGCCCTTGCGGCTCACGGTTCCCAAGAATTGATACTTTGATCGGACGTACCGATGATATGGTAAAAGTAAAAGGCGTGAACATCTTTCCAAGCCAGATTGAAGAGATGCTAAAGGGCGTGGAAGAGGCGTCCAGCGAGTATCAGTTCATGCTGGACCATATGAATGGAAAGGACGTATGCACCTTATTCGTGGAGATCAACAAGGATGTGGAGCCAAAAACGGCGGCAAAGGTGATCCAGCAGGAGTTTAAAGCAAAGATTGGAATTATGACCAATGTAAAGCCGGTTGCAATCGGAGACCTTCCAAGAAGCGAGAAGAAATCCACCCGTATTTTTGACAACCGATACTAGGAGGCAATATGAGATTCAGACCGTGTATTGATATACATAATGGAAAGGTAAAGCAGATTGTAGGAGGAAGCCTCGCGGACAATGGAGACAGGGCGGTGGAGAACTTCTCTTCCGCCAGGGATGCCGACTATTATGCGCGTTTATATAAGGAAGACGGATTGAAAGGAGGACACGTGATTCTTTTGAATCCGCCTTCTTCTGATTATTATGAACGGACCAGGAGCCAGGCGCTAAAGGCGCTGTCGGCTTATCCGGGTGGACTGCAGATTGGCGGCGGGATCACCGCGGATAACGCCGGGGAATATATAGACGCGGGAGCAAGCCATGTGATCGTAACCTCCTATGTGTTCAGGGACGGGCAGATCCGTTGGGATTGCATGGAGGAACTTTGCCGCGCGGTGGGAAGAGAACATGTGGTGATCGACTTAAGCTGCAGGAAGAAGGGCGGGGATTACTATATCGTCACCAACCGCTGGCAGACGTTTACCCGGGTGAAACTGACAAAAGGGGTGCTGGATGACATTGCCGGATACTGTGATGAATTCCTGGTGCATGGGGTGGATGTAGAAGGGAAGGCTTCCGGCATCGAGGAGGATCTGGTCTCCTTGCTTGGAAGGCAGGGAGGCATCCCTATCACCTATGCCGGCGGCATCGGAAGCCTGGAAGACCTGAACCATTTCCGGGATATTTCGGGAGGAAGCCTGGACTTTACGATCGGCAGCGCGCTGGATCTGTTTGGGGGGGATATTCCCTATGAAATCGTGGCAAAGTATTGATGACAGTGAGATTAACAGTTTGTGAACACTTTATAAATTAGTTGAATTGGAATATAGATAGTGCTAGAATGAGGAATAGAGTGGTCAGAGACTGGCTAATTTTAGCGACAAGGAGTATACGTCAATATGAGTTTGATACAAAAAATATTTGGTACACATAGCGAAAATGAATTGAAAAGAATCTATCCTATCGCGGATGCGATCGAGGCGCTTGAGCCTGTGATGCAGAAACTTACAGATAGCGAATTAAAGGAAAAGACCAGGGAATTCAAGAAGCGTCTGGCGGAAGGCGAGACGCTGGATGATATTCTTCCGGAAGCATATGCGGTGGTTCGGGAAGCAGCGGTCCGCACCTTGGGCATGAAGCATTACCGCGTGCAGCTGATCGGCGGCATTATCCTCCACCAGGGGCGTATCGCTGAGATGAAGACTGGTGAAGGAAAGACTTTGGTTTCCACCCTTCCGGCTTATCTGAACGCGCTGGCAGGCGAGGGCGTGCATATCGTAACGGTCAATGATTATCTGGCTAAGCGTGATGCCGAGTGGATGGGACAAGTGCATGAGTTCCTTGGCCTTACCGTTGGCGTCGTACTCAACAGCATGGACAACGACGAGCGCCGTGCGGCTTATAACTGCGACATCACATATGTCACCAACAATGAGCTGGGCTTCGATTATCTGAGAGACAATATGGTCATCTACAAAGAGCAGCTGGTACAAAGAGGCCTGAAATTTGCCATCATTGATGAGGTCGACTCCGTACTGATCGATGAGGCCAGAACTCCTCTGATCATATCTGGCCAGAGCGGGAAATCCACCAAACTTTACGAGGCATGCGACATCCTGGCCCGTCAGCTGGAACGCGGCGAAGCCAGCGGGGAATTCAGCAAGATGAATGCCATCATGGGAGAAGACATCGAGGAGACCGGAGACTTTATCGTCAATGAGAAAGAGAAGAATATCAACCTGACGGAAGACGGCGTGATAAAGGTTGAGAAGTTCTTCCATATTGAGAACCTGGCAGATCCGGAGAACCTGGAGATCCAGCATAATATCATTCTTGCCCTCAGAGCCCATAATCTAATGTTCAAAGACAAGGACTATGTAGTTAAGGATGACGAAGTGCTGATCGTCGATGAGTTTACCGGGCGTATCATGCCGGGCCGCCGCTATTCTGACGGACTTCATCAGGCGATAGAGGCCAAAGAGCATGTGAAGGTTAAAAGAGAGAGCAAGACGCTGGCAACGATCACGTTCCAGAATCTGTTCAATAAATATGAGAAGAAGGCAGGTATGACGGGTACCGCCCTGACCGAAGAAAAAGAGTTCCGCGAGATCTATGGAATGGACGTTATCGAGATTCCTACCAATGTGCCAGTCATCAGGAAAGACCTAGAGGATGCGGTATATAAGACACAGAAGGAGAAGTTCCGGGCAGTCTGCGATGCGATTGAAGAAGCCCATGCCAGGCATCAGCCGGTGCTGGTGGGCACCATTACCATTGAGAATTCGGAACTCTTAAGCGGCATGCTGAAAAAGCGTGGAATCAAGCATAACGTTCTGAATGCCAAGTTCCATGAGATGGAGGCGGAGATCGTTGCACAGGCAGGTATTCATGATGCTGTCACGATTGCCACCAACATGGCCGGACGTGGTACGGATATCAAGCTGGATGACGAGGCAAGGGCAGCAGGCGGGCTTAAGATCATCGGTACGGAGAGACATGAGTCCAGACGTATTGATAACCAGCTGCGCGGACGTTCCGGACGTCAGGGAGATCCGGGAGAATCCAGATTCTATATTTCCCTGGAAGACGATCTGATGCGCCTGTTCGGCTCCGAGAGGCTGATGGACGTATTTACGAAGCTGGGCGTTGAAGAAGGCGAGCAGATCGAGCATAAGATGCTGTCTACCGCTATTGAGAAGGCGCAGCAGAAGATAGAAAGCAACAACTTTGGAATCCGTAAGAATCTGCTGGAATATGATCAGGTCATGAATGAGCAGAGAGAGATTATATATGAAGAAAGACGCCGCGTCCTGGATGGAGAGAATATGCGCGATTCTATCTTCCATATGCTGAACGAGTATGTAGAGAACGTGGTGGATATGGTCACCAGCCCGGACCAGGATTATGATGAATGGAATCTGTCAGAGTTGAATATGACCATCCATAATACGATCCCGATGGCGCCAATCACAGAAGAGGATGTAAAGGAATTCAGCCAGAAGGAATTGAAGCATCTGCTGAAAGAACGCGCGGCAAAAGCTTATGAGGCGAAGGAATCAGAATTTCCGGAGCCGGAGCATATGCGTGAGATCGAGCGTGTAGTCCTGTTAAAGGTCATTGACGCGAAATGGATGGATCATATCGATGATATGGACCAGCTGCGCCAGGGCATCGGCCTTCAGGCATATGGACAGAGAGATCCCAAGGTGGAGTATAAGATGATCGGATACGACATGTTTGATCAGATGACCAAGAGCATTGCGGAAGATACGATCCGTACGCTGGCCCACGTAAGGATCGAGCAGAAGGTGGAACGGGAGCAGGTAGCCAAGGTTACCGGAACCAACAAGGATGAAAGCGCTGCCCATACGCCGAAGAAGCGTACAGAGAAGAAAATCTATCCCAATGATCCATGCCCATGCGGCAGCGGGAAGAAATACAAACAGTGCTGCGGGCGCAAATAGAATGATGAAAGAGGTGATTGAGTGGTTGAATTAGATCAGTTTAAGAGCATCATGAATGCTTATGAAGAACCCCTTGCCGAAATGAGGGATTCACTTTGACTTATCGGGCAAGATAAGAAGGATTGAAGAATTGGAGCGCAAAGTAGAGGAGCCGGGCTTCTGGGATAATCCGGAAGAATCCCAGAAACTGATGAAGGAGCTGAAGCATCTCAAAGAACTGGTGGAGACCATCCAGAATCTGTATGCTTCCTATGATGACATCAATCTCCTGATCGAGATGGGATATGAGGATGAAGACCCTTCCATGGCGCGCGAGATAGAAGAAGAGATCCGGGGATTTGAGACCTCATATGAGGAACTCAGGATCCAGACGCTGCTGTCCGGCGAGTACGATGCATGCAATGCCATCGTTACGATACACGCCGGGGCAGGAGGAACCGAATCCTGCGACTGGGCCAGCATGCTGTACCGGATGTACAGCCGCTGGGCAGAGCGGAAAGGATTCACGATCCAGGTACTGGACTATCTGGACGGAGATATCGCGGGCATCAAGACGGTAACCTTTGAGGTGAACGGAGAGAATGCCTATGGATATCTGAAGTCGGAAAAGGGAGTCCACAGACTGGTACGCATCTCGCCGTTTAACGCGGCGGGCAAACGGCAGACATCTTTTGCATCTTGTGATGTGGTGCCGGATATAGAGGATGAGATTGACATTGAAATTGCAGATGATGATTTGAAGATTGATACTTACAGGGCCAGCGGGGCAGGAGGGCAGCATGTGAATAAGACTTCCTCCGCAATCCGCATCACCCATCTTCCCACCGGGATCGTGGTACAATGCCAGAATGAGCGCTCACAGCATCACAATAAAGAGAAAGCGATGCAGATGCTGAAAGTAAAGCTTCAGCTGATGAAGGAGCAGGAGCAGGCAGAGAAGGTATCCGATATCCGCGGCGAAGTCAAGGAAATCGGATTCGGCAACCAGATCCGTTCTTATGTAATGCAGCCATATACTATGGTAAAAGACCATAGAACCAATGTGGAGAACAGCAATGTGGGCGCTGTCATGGATGGCAGCATCGACATGTTCATAAATGCATACTTGAAACAGACGGTGAATAGTTAAAGGGAGGAACGTATGGTAAATATAGCAGTTATGGGATACGGAACGGTTGGTTCCGGAGTAGTGGAAGTCGTAAACACGAATGGCGCCCGGATCAACCAGAGGATCGGCGATGAGCTGAATATCAAGTATGTGCTTGATCTGAGGGATTTTCCTGAGGATCCAGTACAGGAAAAGATTGTCCATGATTTTGAGACGATTATCAATGACGATGAGATTAAGATCGTGGTGGAAGTAATGGGAGGCATCGAGCCGGCCTATACATTTGTCAAAAGATGCCTTCAGGCAGGAAAAAGCGTGGCCACGTCCAATAAGGCGCTGGTTGCAAAACACGGCGCGGAACTGCTCTCCATCGCAGAAGAGAACAATATCAACTTCTTGTTTGAAGCAAGCGTAGGAGGCGGGATCCCGATCATCCGCCCGCTGAATTCTTCCCTCACTGCTGACGAGATTGAAGAGATTACCGGCATCTTGAATGGAACCACCAACTATATGCTGACGAAGATGTTCTACGAAGGCGCTGACTATGATACAGTGCTCAAAGAGGCGCAGGCAAACGGCTATGCAGAGCGCAATCCGGAGGCGGATGTGGAAGGCTATGATGCCTGCAGGAAGATTGCGATCCTGTCCTCCCTGATATCCGGCCAGCAGGTCGACTTTGAAGATATCTACTGTGAGGGAATCACAGAAATAACGGTGGAAGATATGAAGTATGCCAAGGCTATGGGTACCACCATCAAGCTCCTGGCTTCCAGCAAGAGATACGCCGGCAACCGCCTGCATGCGATCGTGGCGCCTTGCATGCTTTATCCCGAGCATCCGCTTTATAACGTTAATGGCGTATTCAATTCCATATTCGTCCACGGCAATGTTTTAGGCGATGCCATGTTCTATGGAAGCGGCGCGGGAAAACTTCCCACTGCCAGCGCGGTCGTTGCGGACGTGGTAGATGCCGCAAAGCATCTCAACCGCAATATTATGACCATGTGGAAGCAGGAGAAGCTGCACCTGGAAGACAAGGCGGACTCTAAGCGCAGATTCTTTATCCGAATGAAAGGCGATGCGCAGGAGATGCTTCCGTCGCTTCAGGACTCCTTCGGGGATATCGAGATCATAAGGGCTGACGGCCTGGAGGGCGAGTTCGGCTTTACGACTCCCGTCATGATGGAGGGCGATTATGATACCCGCGCTAACATCTACAAGGAGCAGATCTTACATATGATACGTATAGAAGACCAGAAGGAATAGGAGAGAGATTATGAAATATGTGGTATTGCTTAGCGACGGGATGGCAGGAAGGACTCTTTTGGAACTGAACGGGCGGACGACGCTGGAAGCGGCGGCGACGCCTGTGATGGACTGTCTTTCCAAGGTATCCGAAGTGGGGATGGCCTCCATGGTTCCGGAAGGAATGGCTCCGGGAAGCGATACGGCCAATCTTGCAGTCATGGGCTATGACCCAAAGGTGTATTATACCGGACGCTCTCCGTTAGAAGCGCTAAGCATCGGCGTGGATATGGAAGAGACGGACGTGTCTTTCCGCTGCAACATCGTGACGTTGTCGGAGGAAGACTGCGCCTATGAAGACCGGACGATCATCGACCACAGTTCCGATGAGATTAGTACCGAGGATGCGGCGATCCTTCTGGAAGCCTTAAGAGAAGGCCTTGAGAAGGAAGGATACCGTTTTTACGCCGGAACCAGCTACCGTCATCTTCTGATCTGGAAGAATGGGGACGTGGTGGAACTGACGCCTCCTCATGATATTCTCACAAAAAGAATCGGGGATTACCTTCCGCAAGACGAGGTGCTTAGGGACATGATGAAGAAAAGCTATGATATCTTGGAAAATCACCCGATCAATGTAAAGCGTAGAAGCGAGGGCCTTCATCCGGCCAACTCGGCCTGGTTCTGGGGCGCGGGAAAGAAGCCGGCGCTGACCTCCTTTGAGGAGCGTACCGGCAAGCGCGGCGTGATGATCTCGGCGGTTGACCTGTTAAAAGGAATCGCGGTGGGAGCGGGCATGGACCGCATCATCGTGGAAGGCGCCAACGGAGGCCTGCATACCAATTACGAGGGGAAGGCCGTGGCGGCGGTCAGCGCACTTACAAAAGACGGCTATGACTTCGCGTATATTCATGTGGAGGCACCCGATGAGATGGGACATCAGGGAAATATAAAGGATAAGATTACCGCGATAGAAAATATAGATAAAAAAGTACTGGGCATCGTAGTGGATGGACTTAGAGAGGCGGGAGAAGAATTCAGGCTTCTGCTTCTGCCGGATCATCCAACACCCATCGAGGTACGCACCCATACAGGGGAGCCGGTTCCCTATCTTCTGTATGACAGTACGAAAGAAGAAGCAGGCCCGGAGGCGTATAATGAGAAGACGGCTTATGCGGCCGGCAGGAACTGGCCGGACGGATATCAATTAATCGGGCACTTGCTGCAGGAGGATATATGTTAATAGTAAAGAAATTTGGCGGCAGTTCTGTGGCCAACAAGGAGAGAATCTTCAATGTGGCCCAGCGCTGCATTGAGGACTATAAGGCAGGACATGACATTGTGGTCGTGCTTTCTGCCATGGGGGATACGACGGACAATCTGATCGAAATGGCAAATGCCATCAATCCTAAGGCAAAAAAAAGGGAGATGGATATGCTTCTGTCAACAGGCGAGCAGGTATCCGTATCATTGATGGCAATGGCAATGCATGCCCTGGATGTGCCGGCAGTATCCCTGAATGCGTTCCAGGTAATGATGCATTCCACATCCCGCTACGGAAATGCTCGTTTTAAGCGCGTGGATACGGAGAGGATCCTCCACGAGCTGGATTCCAGGAAGATCGTAATTGTAACGGGCTTCCAGGGCGTCAATAAATATGACGATATCACGACGCTTGGAAGGGGCGGCTCTGATACGACGGCAGTAGCGCTGGCAGCGGTGCTGCACGCGGATAAATGCGAGATCTATACCGACGTGGACGGCGTATATACGGCAGACCCAAGAATTGTGAAGGATGCAAAGAAGATAGACGTGATAACCTATGATGAGATGCTGGAACTGGCTAGCCTTGGCGCAAAGGTGCTTCACAACCGATCTGTGGAAATGGCGAAGAAATATAACGTAGAATTAGTGGTACGGTCCAGCCTGAACCGCTCAGAGGGAACCGTAGTCAAGGAGGCAAGCGAAATGGAAAAACTATTAGTGACAGGCGTGGCGGCCGATAAGAATACTGCCAGAATCTCAGTCATAGGAGTGGAAGACAAGCCAGGAATCGCGTTCCGCATCTTTGACACTCTTGCTGGCAACAATATCAATGTGGATATTATTCTTCAGTCAGTGGGAAGAGAAGGGACGAAAGACATCTCCTTTACGGTGGCATCCGATGACCTGGAGAATGCGATCAGGATTCTGGAGGAAAATAAGAAGAGGCTGACGATTCAGGATATCACATGGAATGAGAAGGTGGCAAAACTTTCCATCGTTGGCGCCGGAATGATGAGCAATCCTGGCGTGGCGGCAAAGATGTTTGAATCTCTGTACAACTCAAGGGTCAACATCAACATGATCTCGACTTCCGAGATCCGGATTACCGTACTGGTTGCAGAGGATGACATCGAGCAGGCCATGATAGCCGTTCATGATGGATTTGCGTTAGCTGATTAATCTGAATGTTTGGAATTGGAGTGTAGAAAGCCGGTAATAATCTGTTTATTCTCATTAGAAAGGGTGCGGAAATTAAGAATCATATCTACTTCTTCATCCGTGAGATAGATGGAATTGCCGGTCTTTTTATCTGTTGCGAGGGCATAGGGAATCGTATCCTCAGATATGCCTGATGTAGTGACATGCTTGTCTTTCAGGCTGCCAAGGACTAGATCGTTGAGACTGACGTGGTAGAATCCGGCCAGGTGAAGCAGCGAATCGAGATCTGGAGTACGCTTGCTTGTCTCATAGTTCGAGTAAGCCTGTCTGGAAATGTTGAGCATATTGCTTAAGGTCGTCTGTGTCAGATTATGTTGTTTTCTTAGATATCTTAAGTTATTGGCCAGCTGTATATTAGGCATAATCGTTAACCCCCACAAGTCATTTCACTTGTTAGTATAGCAATTTACCTAATAAATAGATATCTATGCATCAAAACGTTTCTTTTTGGAAAAAAGCAACAAAATGTTGCCGTCACAGCGTGCTGAGATAACTGTTGTGGAACTTTCCGGAAAAGGTTACGTCTTCTCCGAACCAGGCGGGAGGAATAAAGGTATTGGCATCTTCTTCTGTAGGAAATTCAACTTCCAGAAGGACCAGATGCGCAAGCCGGCCTTCAAATATATCCAGTTCAGCGGTCAATCCGCCGGAAAGAGGGATCATGTAACGCTTCTTTTGAATCAGATGTCCGTCTATTTTGGGCAAAAGGTGATAATAGGCTTCCCGGGGCAAAGGGAGATTATATTCCTGCCTTGCCATGGAGCCTTTGGATTTGTAAGTGATTTCATACTTATCGTTATCCCGCCGGATGCGGATGACGGGCTCTGTATTCAGATATCCCTGCTCTATGACGCGGCAGGGGGATTCCTCTAGATTATCGGGCAGTATAGGTACAAGATACTTGCGTTCTATTTCCATAAGCTTCCAACCTCCAGTCTGGATGATCGTACCATGTTTAAAGCAATCATAATATAGTTTACACAAAATGTAAACGGTGTTAATATGTAAAATTAAGGAGGATGATTTCAATGAAAAAAGTAAGTGTGATTTTAGCAGACGGATTTGAAGAAATTGAAGCCTTGACAGCGGTAGATCTGCTCAGAAGAGCCCAGATCTATGTAGATACTGTTTCGATTACCGAAGAATACACGGTCCATGGGGCGCATGGGATCAATGTTCAGACAGAAGATCTGTTTGAAGAGGTGAATTTTGTGGAGTCAGATATGATCGTTCTTCCGGGCGGCATGCCGGGAACGCTGAATCTGGACGCCCACTCAGGCGTGCGCAGGGTCGTAAAAGACTTCTTTGAAGAAGGAAAGTATATCGGCGCGATCTGTGCGGGTCCTACGGTGCTGGCGAACCTTGGCCTTTTGAAGGGCAAGCGTATTACATGCCATCCTACTGTGGAGCAGGATATCCAGGGAGCGGTCATCACAAAGGTTCCGGTGACGGTGGACAACAATGTTATCACCGGACGCGGCGCAGGCGCGGCAGTCGATTTTGCCCTTAAGCTGATTGAGGTACTGGCGGGAAGCGAAAAGGCAAAAGAGATTGGCGAGACGATTGCGTATGAAAAGATATAAAAAAATATTCCGGATTATGGCGCTGGTTCTTATGCTGGCGCTCTTTGTCACGGGCTGCGGCAAGGATTTTGATGCCTCCGGATATACGCAGGCTTTGCTGGATCTGACTTTTCAGGGTGATACATCAAGGGCCAGGGCCTACATGGAGGATGCTACGGAGAATTCTCTGATGCGTCAGTATCAGCAGTCCATCGATAACTTTGTGGCAGCCAATATCACCAGTGAGATTGAGATGAACGAGACCAAGACGGCACAGTTTGCGGATCTGGTGTCCAAGATATTCGCTACCATGCGTTATGATGTAGGAAAGGCGGAAAAAACCGGAAAAAGGGAGTACGAAGTGCCGGTATCCATACAGCCTTCGGATGTGTTCGTAAACTTCCAGCAGTCTCTTTCGCAAGATTCCATCAAGATTACCCAGAAGATCAAAGAGGGAGGCTATGAGGGAACCGCGGAAGAGGTGACGCAGCAGGTATTGAATGATATTGTCAACCATGCTTACGAACTGCTGGACGCTGCCTACCAGGACACTGCATATGGAGAAGAAGAAACGGTCATCCTGCATGTGCAGGCAGATAAGAATCATGAATATTCCATCGACGAGGATGATATGAACAGCCTGGTCTTAAAAATACTTCGCTTAGATGAAATTCAAGGCTAGATATTTACAGATGTTTGTGTTATACTTCTGGGGTGAATGTAATGTAGTATGCCCATCTTTTCGACTACCGAAGGGCGGGATAGAAACAGGAGGAAATAGTAAATGAGTTTACAGGTAGAAAAGTTAGAGAAAAACATGGCAAAACTTACCATCGAAGTTCCTGCCGATGATTTAGAGAAAGCGCTTCAGAGTGCATATATGAAGCAAAAGAACAAGATTTCATTGCCAGGCTTCCGCAAAGGAAAGGTTCCGCGCCAGATGATCGAGAAGATGTACGGCGCAGAGATCTTTTATGATGACGCTGCAAATGAACTGATTCCAAAGGCATATGCAGAAGCTTACGATGAAGCGGAACTTGATATCGTATCAAGACCGGAGATCAATGTGGTACAGATCGAAAAAGGAAAGCCATTCATCTTCACGGCCGACGTTGCGACAAAGCCGGAAGTGACGCTTGGCGAGTATAAAGGACTGGAGATAGAAAAGGTATCTACGCGCGTGACGCAGAAGGAAGTGGATGCCAAGATTCAGGAAGAAGCAGAGAAGAATGCAAGAACGATCACCGTAACAGACCGTCCGGTACAGGATGGGGACGAAGTGATCCTGGACTTCGAAGGCTTTGTTGACGGAGTAGCCTTCGAAGGCGGAAAAGGGGAGAACTATCCTCTGACCATCGGCTCAGGCTCTTTCATTCCTGGATTCGAGGAACAGCTGGTAGGCGCAGAAGCCGAGAAGGAGATGGAAGTCAAGGTTACTTTCCCGGAAGATTACCATGCAGAGGATCTGAAAGGCAAAGAAGCAGTATTCAAATGCACAGTTCATGAGATTAAGGCAAAGGAACTTCCGGAAATCGATGATGAATTCGCAGCAGAAGTTTCTGAATTTGATACATTAGAGGAATATAAGGCTGATATTAAGGCAAAGATTAAAGATCAGAAGGCTTCCGAAGGAAAGAGAAAGCAGGAAGACCAGGCTGTAGATGCTGCAGTCAAGAATGCGCAGTATGAGATTCCTCAGCCGATGATCGAGACTCAGGTTATGCAGATGGCCGATGATTTCGCACAGAGAATCCAGTCACAGGGTATTTCCTTGGAGCAGTACTTCCAGTTTACGGGAATGACTGCCGATAAGATGATGGATGAACTGCGTCCGCAGGCGATCAAGCGTATTGAGACCCGCCTTGTGCTGGAAGCGATCGCAAAGGCAGAGAATATCGAGATCAGCGATGAAAAACTGGATGAAGAGCTGGCTAAGATGGCGGAAAACTATAAGATGGAAGTAGACAAACTGAAAGAATTCATGGGCGAGAATGAAAAGAAGCAGATGAAGGAAGATATGGCAGTACAGGAGGCCGTAACTTTCCTGGTAGAGAATGCTGTTGAAAAATAAGCCCATACAAGCAACATGTAGTTAGGAGGCATACACATGAGTTTAGTACCTTATGTCATTGAACAGACAAGCCGCGGAGAGCGCTCCTACGACATCTATTCAAGATTATTAAAAGACAGAATTATTTTTCTGGGCGAGGAAGTGACGGATGTGTCTGCAAGCGTGATTGTGGCACAGCTGCTATTTCTTGAGGCAGAGGATCCGGAAAAGGATATCCATCTGTATATCAACAGCCCGGGAGGATCTGTGACAGCCGGACTGGCAATTTATGATACCATGCAGTATATCAAGTGCGATATTGAGACGATCTGTATCGGAATGGCTGCAAGCATGGGGTCTTTCCTGCTGGCAGGGGGAACCAAAGGCAAGAGGCTGGCTCTTCCGAATGCAGAGATCATGATCCATCAGCCATCAGGCGGCGCACAGGGACAGGCAACGGAGATTCAGATTGCCGCTGAACATATATTAAAGACCCGTCAAAAATTAAATCAGATATTAGCAGAGAATACAGGACAGCCGCTTGACGTTATCCGGATCGATACAGAGAGGGATAATTTCATGTCTGCGGAAGAAGCGAAAGCATATGGTTTAATTGACGAAGTAATCAAGAGCCGTTAGTCTTGCGCATCGGTCCTTATTATTATGAGGTGAGAGTATGGTAGGAAAGAACGACGATCAGGTGAGATGCTCGTTCTGCAATAAGACGCAGAACCAAGTGAGAAAACTGATTGCAGGCCCCAATGGGGCTTATATCTGTGACGAGTGCATCGATGTCTGCGCAGAGATTATAGAAGAAGAATTTGAATATGATGATGGAAGGCATTGGAATCCATTCGCTGACATCAATCTCCTGAAGCCAGAAGAGATTAAAGAATTTCTGGATGAGTATGTGATCGGCCAGGAAGAGGCAAAGAAAGTACTCTCTGTGGCTGTCTATAATCATTATAAACGGATTATGGCCCAGAAGGATATGGGGGTAGAACTGAATAAGAGCAACATCCTGATGCTGGGACCTACTGGCTGCGGGAAGACGCTGCTTGCCCAGTCCCTGGCCAAGATCCTGAATGTTCCGTTTGCCATTGCAGACGCGACTGCGCTGACGGAGGCAGGGTATGTAGGAGAAGATGTGGAGAATATTCTTCTAAAGATCATCCAGGCTGCGGACGGCGATATCGAGCGCGCGGAATACGGCATCATCTATATTGATGAGATTGATAAGATAACCAGAAAGTCCGAGAATCCCTCGATTACAAGGGACGTTTCCGGCGAAGGCGTGCAGCAGGCCCTGCTTAAGATCGTGGAGGGCACGGTTGCCAATGTTCCTCCTCAGGGAGGAAGGAAGCATCCTCATCAGGAACTGATCCAGATTGATACGACCAACATCCTGTTCATCTGCGGTGGGGCATTTGAAGGTATCGATAAGATTGTTGAAAAGCGTATTGACCAGAAATCCATCGGATTTAACGCCGATATTGCAAAGAAGCATGAGAATGATGTAGACAGGCTGCTTGCGCAGGTGCTGCCTCAGGATCTGGTGAAATTCGGACTGATCCCTGAATTGGTAGGCCGTATGCCGGTGACAGTCGCATTGGAGATGCTGGACAAGAAAGCGCTGATGCAGATTCTGTCAGAGCCAAAGAACGCGATTGTAAAGCAGTACCAGAAACTGCTGGAATTAGACGGCGTGGATCTGATCTTTGATCAAAAAGCGCTGGAAGCGATCGCAGAGACTTCCCTTAAGCGGAAGACAGGCGCAAGGGGGCTTCGTGCCATCATGGAGAATATCATGATGGATATCATGTACAAGGCTCCATCTGATGAGACCTTAAAATCATGCCGGATTACAGAAGATGTTGTAAAAGGAATCGGAGAACCGGAATGCGAGCATGCATCCGTCAGATCTGAGAGTGCATAAAATAGTATGGCGGGTGCAAGAAAGACGTTTGTGCCCGCCTGTTTTATAACTGGGAGAATAGTATATGAACAGAGAAACATTAAGCCTTCCTATGGTAGCATTAAGAGGACTGTCCATATTGCCGGAGATGGTGCGTCATTTTGACGTAAGCAGGCCCAAGTCTATCCAGGCGATAGAGGAAGCCATGCTGGGAGACCAGAAGATATTCCTGACAGCCCAAAAAGATGTAGAGACGGAGAGCCCGGGGGTAACGGATGTGTACCAGACCGGCTGCGTCGCAACCATCAGGCAGGTAGTCAAATTACCTAAGAAAATGCTTCGGGTGCTAATATCCGGAGAATCAAGGGCCTGCATCAACGTGATGGAATTCGAAGAGCCTTATATGAGGGCCAATGTAACGGTGATTCCGGACACGGATACATCCATTGAGGATACGGGCGCTGAAAAGAATCCTATGAACCTGGACGCCATGATCCGGGGGATGAAAGACATTTTCAAGGAATATCTTTTAAAAGATCCGAAACTGTCCAAGGAACTGGCGGTTCAAATTGAAAATATCGACGAATTGAAAAAACTGGTAGATGTCATAGCCGCCAACATGCCATTTTCCTATACGGATGCCCAGCAGCTGCTGGAAGAGCCGGATCTGATGCGGCGCTATGAACTTCTGTCTTATAAGCTGGTTAGCGAGATACAGATCCTCAATGTAAAGGAAGAACTTCAGAAAAAAGTCAAGGAGCGTGTGGACAAGAACCAGCGGGAGTACATTCTACGGGAAGAGATGAAGCTGATCCGCGAGGAATTAGGAGATGACAATACGCTCTCAGACGCGGAAGAATTCCAGCAGGAAGCAGATGCCTTAAAGGCTCCCAAGGAAGTCAAGGAGAAGCTTGGCAAGGAGATCAAGCGGTTTAAGAACTCCATGAACAGCCCTGCGGAAGTGGGAGTGATCCGCACTTACATCGAGACCATGCTGGAAATGCCCTGGGATAAAGTATGCAGAGATCACAAGGATATCGCCTATGCCAAGAAGGTATTGGACGAGGATCACTATGGCCTGGAGAAAGTCAAGGAACGGGTGCTGGAATTTCTGGCAGTCCGGGCGCTGACGAAAAAGGGAGATTCCCCGATCCTGTGCCTGGTCGGGCCTCCGGGTACTGGCAAGACTTCCATCGCCAAGTCTTTGGCCAGGGCGCTGAAAAAGCCTTATGTGCGTATTTCCCTGGGAGGCGTACGGGACGAGGCGGAGATCCGGGGACACAGGAAGACCTATGTAGGGGCCATGCCAGGAAGAATTGCCAGCGCGCTGAAGCATGCGGGTGTTAAGAATCCTCTGATGCTGCTGGATGAGATTGACAAGGTGAGCAATGATTATAAAGGAGATACCTTCTCCGCACTGCTGGAAGTGCTGGACAGCGAGCAGAACAGCAAGTTCCGGGACCATTATCTGGAAGTTCCGATGGACTTGTCCGAAGTGCTTTTTGTCACCACGGCAAACACGCTTCAGACCATCCCGCGTCCGCTTCTGGACAGGATGGAAGTCATTGAAGTCAGCAGCTATACGGAGAATGAGAAGATGCATATTGCCATCGAGCATCTGATACCAAAGCAGCTGGAGCGGCACGGCCTTGCGCCGGATCAGCTGACCATAAGCCGGAACGCGCTGTGGAAGATGGCCCGCAACTATACAAAGGAAGCCGGAGTCAGGCAGCTGGAGCGTAAGATCGGGGACATCTGCAGGAAAGCAGCCAGAGAGATCCTGGAGACAAAGAAGAAGGCGGTTCATGTGACCGAGCGCAACCTCCATCTCTATCTTGGCAAGGAACTGTATATCTACCAGATGGCCAATAAGGCGGATGAGATCGGTATCGTCCGTGGCCTTGCGTGGACCAGCGTAGGCGGAGACACGCTTCAGATTGAAGTGAATGTCATGCCAGGCGAGGGCGAGATCCTGCTGACCGGGCAATTGGGAGACGTAATGAAGGAATCCGCAAGGACCGGCATCAGCTACATCCGCTCTGTCAGCAAAGAGCATAAGATAGAGGAAAATTTCTTCAAGGAGCATGACGTACATATCCATATACCGGAGGGCGCCGTTCCAAAAGACGGCCCATCTGCCGGAATCACCATGGCCACTGCTATGATGTCGGCGATTACCGGAAGAAAGGTACGGGCAGATGTTGCCATGACCGGGGAGATCACCTTAAGAGGCCGCGTGCTTCCTATCGGCGGACTGAAGGAAAAACTGCTGGCAGCAAAGAACGCAGGTATCCGCACAGTGATCGTTCCGCAGGAGAATGAGCCGGATGTGGAGGAGATCTCTTCGGAGATTACCAGGGGGCTGGAGATTATTCCAGTATCTCATATGGATGAGGTATTGAAAATCGCTTTGGCAGAATAGGAAAGGGAAATAGAATGATTATCAGAAATATAAATTTGGAAACCGTGTGCGGGCTAACCAGCCAGCTGCCGGACAATCAGCTGCCGGAAATCGCTTTTGCGGGGAAATCAAATGTAGGGAAGTCATCACTGATCAATGCGCTGATGAACCGCAAGTCCTATGCCAGGATATCGGCGACTCCGGGAAAGACCCAGACCATCAATTTTTACAATATCAATGAAGAACTGTATCTGGTGGATCTTCCCGGGTATGGATACGCGAAGGTATCCGAACAGGAGAAGGCAAAATGGGGCAAGCTGATCGAACGGTATCTGCATGGATCCGCCCAGTTAAAAGCGGTATTCCTGCTGATTGATATCCGCCATGATCCTTCTGCCAATGACAAGATGATGTACGACTGGATCGTGGCACAAGGGTACAATCCGATCATCATAGCCACAAAGCTGGATAAGATTAAAAGAAGCCAGGTTGACAAGCATTTGAAGGCAGTAAGGCAAGGGCTTAATCTTGTTCCGGGAACCAAGGTCATTCCATTTTCCTCTGTGACCAAGCAGGGAAAAGACGATATCTGGACGTTTGTAGAGACGGAATTGCTGGGCAAAGAAGAGGTGGAGTAGCCATATGGAGACGAACTTTAAGGAACAGCTGCATGATACCCGTCCCTATTGGAAGGTGATCGTGAGCCTGACCTTCAGCCTGATAGCGACGATCCTGTTCATCTATGTAGGCTTCCGGCTGCTGGGTTTCTTTATGCCATTCGTGATCGGATGGTTTATCTCCTATATTGCCAGCCCAATCGTCAATTGGCTGGAAAAGCGGGTGAAAATAGTTAAGAAGCTGGGCTCCGCATTAATTATCATCGCGGTATTAGGGGCAGTCGGGATCCTGATCTATTTTATCGGAAGCAAGCTCTGGAAAGAGATCGCATCTTTGATCCAGAACATGCCAAAGATGTATCAGGACCTGGAGTCCGGATTTGGAGAGATTGGGAGCAGCTTAAATGGCGTGTTCAAAGTGCTTCCGGCGGGCCTTCAGGATGCATGGCATACCATGACCAGCAATCTGGATAAGACTATGGGCGACTTGATGGGAAGGATCAGCGAGCCTACGGTGGCGGCTGCCGGAAACGTCGCAAAACGGATTCCATCCGTCTTAATAGCAACTATCGTTACATTCATCTCAGCCTATTTCTTCATTGCGGAAAGGGATGAGGTGATCGAGTGGGCGAAGAAGGTATCGCCGGAACCGGTCGTGCGCCGCATGAGCATGGTGATCGACAATCTGAAGTTTGCGGTAGGCGGTTATTTTAAAGCCCAGTTTAAGATTATGGGAGTGGTATGCCTGATTCTGGTAATCGGCTTTGTAATTCTGAAGGTACACTTCTATTTCTTACTGGCGCTGCTCATCGCATTCCTGGATTTCCTCCCGTTTTTCGGGACAGGAACCGCTCTGATACCGTGGGCGCTGTATAAGCTTCTGGTGAAAGACTACCGGATGGTGGTGGGCCTGATTATCCTCTATGGGGTCACCCAGCTGGTACGGCAGCTGATTCAGCCGAAACTGGTGGGGGACAGTATGGGGATGCGGCCGCTTTTGACCCTTTTGTTCTTATATATTGGATACAAGGCAGGCGGTATTTTTGGAATGATCTTTGCGGTCCCGATCGGGATGATTATAATAAATCTTTATAAGGCAGGCGCATTCGACTATATTCTGGACGATGTGAAGATTCTTATGGAAGGGATCCTAAGCCTGCGGGAATAGAAGGAAGGCCAGCGCATCTTAGAAGCGCTGGCCTTCCTCTGTAAAATAATGGAAATGATTTTTTGTATGCTGACAGTTATACAAAACAGAAACAATCTATGATATACTATTTATAATTAGGCTTACAAAGGTAAAGGGGTAGAAGAGCATGAGCGTAAAAGAGTACAAGTGTCCTTGCTGCGGCGGAAACCTGGTGTTCAACAGCGACACCCAGAAGCTTCATTGCCCGAGCTGCGACAACGAGATGGATATGGAGACCTACCGGGAATATGCGAAGGTGGTCGAGTCCACGGAGCAGAAAGAAGATACCTACGACTGGGGAGCCACCGACTTTGGACGGTCAGGCGAATGGGTGGTCAAAGAGGATGGAAGCAGAGTATACAAATGCCCATCCTGCGGCGGTGAGATCGAGGCGCAGGAGACGACGGCCGCAACCAAATGTCCATACTGCGACAGCCCGGTCATTCTTCCGGAACAGGTATCAGGGGGATTTAAGCCGGATCTTATCGTGCCGTTCCAGCTGGATGCGAAAGCAGCAAAAGAAGCATATAAAGGATTCTGCAAAAAGAAGTCGCTGCTTCCAAGATCCTTCCAAAGCGACCAGAAGATCAAGGAGATCACAGGAATCTATGTTCCTTTCTGGCTGTTCAGCTGCCAGGCAGAGGGAACCATTAATTATAATGGACAGAGGATCAGGAAATGGAAAGATCAGCAGTACGAATACATACAGACAGACTATTATCTGGTATCCAGGGAAGGCTGCGTGAATTTTGACTATGTGCCGGTGGATGGATCTGTGGAAATGGACGACGCCTATATGGAATCTATTGAGCCCTATGATATGTCAAAGGCAGTCCCCTTCGATGAGGCTTATCTGTCCGGCTACGAAGCGATCAAGTATGACGTTTCCAAAGATGAGAGCCGCGGCAGGGCGCAGGAGCGGATCAAGACCAGTTTCCAGGACATTTTAAAGCAGTCCGTTGACAAGAAGGAGTATGACATCCTGATGCTGAAGAATTCGCAGATCGGCTGCACCAATGGAGCGGTTCATTACGCGCTGCTGCCTGTCTGGGTAGTGAAGGTAGAGTATAAAGACAAGATGTATCGGTTTGCCATGAATGGACAGACCGGGAAGCTGGTAGGCGAGTTGCCGATTGATTCGGGGCTGTTCTGGAAGAATGCCCTGGGCTTCTTTGCCGGAAGCAGTATTGTGGTATACTTGCTGATCATGCTTGTCCGCTTATTTTTATAATTGTAGGAAAGGGTAAAAGATGATGAAGAGATTACGGTTGATTGTGGCAGCCCTATGCCTGCTAGCTGCAAATGTCATTCCAGTGGCGGCCAGCGAAGGGACGGATCTGCCCAAAGTCATAGATGATGCAGGGATTCTGTCGGATTATGATGAGGCTCAGCTGTCAAGCCAGATTGATGAACTGATCCAGCAATACCAGATAGACATTGTGCTGATGACGGAGAATCGGAGGCAGGAAGGAACAGCCCAGGCGGAGGCTGACCTGCAGTATGTGAATAGAGGATATGGGATTGGAGAAGGAAAAGACGGAATCATGTTTCTGCTGGACATGGGTAGCAGGGAATGGGCAATCTCCACCAGCGGGGCGGCCATGACCATGTTTTCCGATTACGACTTGTCCGCATTGGGAGATCACGCGGCATCCGGATATTTTTCCTCTGACCAGTACTATCAGGGATTTCAATCTTACTTGAAGGAACTTAATAAGACGCTTGAGCGCAATCTGAATCCGCAAAAAGAAGAAAATAAACTTGGCGACGCCCTGGCTTCTGCTATCGCTGATGGGCAGAAGGAGGCAGAGAGCAAGCAGGAAGAAAAGGCAGAAGAAACGGCGGAAGAAACGGACGCAAAACCTAAGGAGCCGAAAGGCCCGGAGGATTATATCATACCGGCACTTGTCTGCGGACTGATTCTGACCATACTTTATATGGCATCCCTGAAGTCCGGGATGAAGACGGCAAATATGCAGAAAGACGCCCAGGGCTACCAGAGAGGAGATGCTGCGTCTCAGATACGCAAGAGAGATATCTTTCTTACCAGCAGCATCACGAAGAAGCCGATCGAGCAAAAGCAGGACAACAGACAGAATTATGGCAGTCGTAACAAGACCACGCTGCACAAGGATAAGCATGGGAATATGCATGGCGGCGCCAGCGGTAAATTTTAGAGCAGGAGGATACAGATATGGGATTGATTAAAGCGGCATTAGGATCAGTTGGAGGAGTGCTGGCAGACCAGTGGAGGGAATACTTCTATTGCGATTCTCTGGAGGACGGAGTGATCGTGACCAAGGGAGTCAAACGTACGACCAGAAGAGGCTCCAATAAAAAGGGAAGCGACAATATTATCAGTAATGGCTCTGTCATAGCAGTCAACGAGGGGCAGTGCATGATGATCGTAGAACAGGGCAAGGTGGTGGAATTTTCATCCGAGCCGGGCGAGTTCATCTGGGATAGTTCTACAGAGCCCACCATATTCTACGGAGGTTTTGGAAAAGGGCTTCTGGATTCCTGGAATACCCTTAAGAAACGTTTTACGATGGGCGGAGAGACTGGAAACGACCAGAGGGTCTATTTCTTTAACACAAAGGAAATGATGGGAAATAAGTATGGCACGCCGAATCCGGTGCCATTCAGAGTCGTAGACCATAATATCGGGCTGGATATGGATATTGCGATCCGGTGTTTTGGACAATATTCCTATCAGCTGAACAATCCGATCCTATTCTATAAGAATGTATGCGGCAATGTGGACGATGAATTTACGACAAAGGATCTGGACAGCCAGCTCAAAAGCGAACTTTTGACAGCGCTCCAGCCCGCATTTGCCAAAATATCCGAGATGGGCGTCCGTTACAGCGCGCTGCCGGGCCATACGATGGAACTGGCAGATGCCCTGAAGGAAGTCCTGTCGGATAAATGGGAGGACATCCGGGGAATTGAGATCGTATCCATAGGCGTGAACAGCGTGACCGCATCCGAGGAGGATGAGGCATATATTAAGGAACTGCAGCGGACGGCAGTGATGAAGGATCCGACCATGGCAGCGGCCCACCTGGCGCAGGCGCAGGCGGCGGCAATGCAGGCGGCGGCAAAGAATGAGAATGCAGGTCCGGCCATGGCTTTTATGGGCATGGGAATGGCAGGAACGCTGGGAGGCATGAATGCGCAGAACCTTTACCAGATGGGGCAGCAGACGGGGCAAGGACCGCAGAATGTCAAGCCTCAGGCAGGGCCTTATCAGCCCGGGACCCCCGCGATGGACGGGTGGACCTGTGCCTGCGGCATGGCAGGGAATACTGGAAAGTTCTGTCAGGAATGCGGCGCGCCCAAGCCGATCCCTGAGGAGGGCTGGACGTGTTCCTGCGGGACGGTGAACAAGGGTAAATTCTGTACAGAGTGCGGAGCGAAGAAGCCGGCGGGAGTCCCCCAATACCGCTGTGATAAATGCGGCTGGGAACCGAAAGATATGAAGAATCCGCCTAAGTTCTGCCCAGAATGTGGAGATCCCTTTGATGATGGAGATGTAGTTTAGGGCGGCAAAAAAGTAAAGGCAAGCAGGTTTTCTGAATATATTCGTCAGAAAGCCTGCTTTTTTGTACTTTTCTTGCAATTAATACGGTATTTGTATATAATAGATAATAATGACTTTTGGACGGAGAGAAGTTTTGTGCATTTTATTAGAGGAGGACGGGATTATGTATGAATTATGGGAAAAATTGGAAGAATTGAAAAAGTATCGCTGGATAGAATTATCGCATCCACTGAACAATCACAGCCCTTATTGGGCGGGGATACCGGAAGGCGCGGTAGAACTTGGGAAAACGGCCTATGACTGGGGAAATGAACTGGAATGTCTGATCCAGACCTTCAAGTTTCCGGGGCAGTTTGGAACGCATATTGATTTTCCAGGACATTTTGTGAAGGGGGAGCCGCTCAGCGAGCAGTATACGGTGCGGAATATGGCATATCCTCTCGTGGTGATCGATGTGTCCGAGAAGGTGAAGGAAGATGTGCACTATGCAGTTACCGTGGAGGATATCAAGGCGTATGAAGAGAGGTTTGGAGATATTCCAGATGGGGCGTTTGTAGCACTGCGCACAGGATGGAGCGAGCGTTGGCCGGATATGGATGCAATCTCCAATGTAGATGAGAATGGCGGGGAACATTTCCCGGGCTGGTCTATGGAAGCGCTGCAGTATATCTATGAAGTCAGAAATGCGGCGGCCAACGGGCATGAGACGCTGGATACGGATGCCTCCGCTCTGGCGGAGAAGGCCGGGGATCTGGCATGCGAAAGATACCTCCTGGGAAAAGGGAAATTGCAGGTCGAGGTCATGTGCAATCTGGATCAGGTACCTCCGGCAGGCGCCATCGTATTTGCGGCGTTTCTTCCAATCGAAGGAGCCACGGGACTCCCGGTCCGCATGTGGGCAATTGCGAAGTAGCATCGCTTAACCTGGGAAAGGAACGGATTAGAATTGAATAAAGGATTTGAGAAAGAATTAGAGGCAATCTTGCGAAATATCCCCAGCGGCGTATGCGTCTATCGGCTGGAGGACGAGAGGATATTCCCGGTATATCACAATCCCGCTTTTTATGAGATACTAGGCTATTCGAAAGAACATATTTCCCGAGTTGAGAAAAAGATGCCTTTTTCAGGCGTTCATCAAGAGGACATGCCTGAACTGGAGAAGAAATTTAAAGAAATGAAAGAAGAAGGCCGCGAGCTTCACCATACCTTCCGGCTATATAGCGACAGGGAAGCGAAGTACCGCTATATCCATATCGATGGCACGATGAAGCGAGAAGACGATGGTACACGGCTGCTCTACGCGGTCTACAGCGACGTCAGCCAGCAGGTATGGCTGGAGAACGAGCTGACAAGCGCCAACGAAAAGATGCAGGATATTGTGGATGCAATTCCCGGCGGCGTGGCAATCTACAAAGTATCGGATATTTTTGAGACAGTCTACTTTTCAGATGGAGTGCCGCAGCTTTCTGGGTATACGGTGGAAGAATACCAGAAGCTGATCAAACAGGATGCCGCCGGACTGACTTACAAAGAGGATACTCAGAAGGTCGTGGATAAGGCTATGGAGGTGATCCGTACCCGTGGAATTGCCGAGATAGAATTCCGCAAGCAGCATCGGGAAGGCTATATCGTATGGGTGCGGGCCCAGATGAAATATATCGGAGAGCAGGACGGCTGCCCTCTGATTCACTGCGTGTTCCATAATATTTCCAATCAGAAGGAAACGGAACTGGAATTAAGCCATCTGGTAAATTCCATACCCGGAGGAATTGCCAGCTACAGGGTTGAAGGCGAGAAGTTTATCCCCACCTTCTTTTCTGATGGCGTGATGATGCTGTCTGGGCACAGCAGGGAAGAGTATAAGAAAATGATCCGCAACAATGTCCTGGACATTATCTATGAACCAGACCGGGAGAGGGTATTTGCAGCAGCAAAGGCTGCGGTGATCAGCGGGGACGTCCTGGATGTGTCCTACCGGATGCGTCATAAGGACGGCAGCCTGATCTGGATTCATCTGAACGGGAGGCGCATGGGGCCGGTATCGGAAAATGCCAGGTTCTACGCGGTATTTACGGGAATGTCCGCCGAAACCCGGCTCTTTCAAAGCATTGCCAATGAGACGGCAGATGGCATCTATGTAATAGACAAGGAGAATTATGACCTTCTCTATGTCAATGAGTCCAAAGAATTGTTCAAGGACTGTAAAGACAGCGTTGGAAGAAAATGCTATCAAGCGCTCCAGGGAAGAAGCGAGCCTTGCAGCTTCTGCTCGTTAAAGACGCAGAAGCCGGACGGGGAAGAGCATGAGATGTGGGTGGAAGAGAAAGGGGAGTACTATAAGACCCGCTTCAAGGAAACAGAATGGAATGGGATTCCGGCTTACATCAAGTTTGTCCGGGATGTTACGCAGGAAGTGGAAATGCGTAAGGAGAAGGAGAGGCTGGAGCAGTATTTTCAGACGCTGGTCAGACACTTGCCGGGGGGCGTGGCAGTCGTACGCTATGAAAAGGACGGCGCGATGATTCCGGAGTTTATATCAGATGGATTTGCCGCTATGACAGAGATGGATATGGATGATGCGTGGGAGTTATACAGCAGCGATGCTATGGCGGGAGTTCACCCGGAAGACAGGGAAAGAGTGCGCAAGGCAATGGAAAAGTATATCGCTGGATGTGATAGCAGTTATGAGATCGTGTACCGTATTAAAAAAGGCAAGGATGGCTATCTGTGGGTAAAAAATACCCTTTCCCTTATCCAAAACCAGGGTGGCGACCATAGGGTCTATGCCGTCTATCACGATATGACAGAGGAGATAGAGGCACAAGAGCGGATGCGCAGCCAGTATAAAGACCTGATTATCCGGCATTACCGCGCTCCAGGGCCTAACGCGCTGGTGCTGGGGCACTGCAATATAACAAGGAATCGGATATTGGAAATCATTGACTATACGGACTCCAGCCTTCTGGAGGTGTTTGGCGAGGAGAGGGAGAAGTTCTTTACAGGACTTAGCAGCCTGATTGTAGAAGAGAAAGACCGCAGGAAGTTCCTGGAAACGTATTTGAATGAGCCAAGCCTGGCCGCATTTGAAAGAAAGGATACGGAGCAGATTCTGCAATGCTTTGTCAAACTGCCCAAAGAGGAGCAGGGGCGCTATGTCCAGTTTAAGATGAACCTGCTGGAAACTCCGGATACGGGAGATGTTACCGGAGTCCTTACGGTTACGGATATCACCGAGCAGACGATTTCCGACCGGATCATGCATCGTCTCTCCGTTACGGATTATGATTTTGTGGTGGACGTGGACCTGCATCATGATACATATAATATCCTGTCAAGCAGCGGCAAGGTCTGCTGCGCGCCGCCTGCACAGGGCAGCCATACGCAGTGGGTCAGCCAGATGGTTCAGACCCGGATCGTCCCCAAAGACAGGCAGCAGTATCAGGCATGCCTAGAGCCTGGCTATATTATGGATAGGCTAAAGAAGGAACACTCCTACACTTTTGGCTTTTCTATCATGGATGAGAATGGAAATATATGGGCAAAGAACCTTACCGTCTCCGCAATCGATTTAAGGCTTGGCAGGGTGTGCCTGTCCAGAACGGATATTACGGAGTCGATCCAGGAGCAGCAGGGTCTGCTGCATATGATCGCCTATACATTTGAACTGGCAGGATTTATCAATATCAGAAGCGAGCAGTTTATCATGTATACGCGGCAGACGGTGCTGGAAAATCTGTCTCCATATATTTTAGAGCAGTATAGCAAATCGGTAGATGGCTTTGCCAAGTTCTATGGGGTAGAGAATAAGGAGGAAGCAAGGCAGCAGTTTGAACTGAAGAACATGATCCGCCGTCTGGAAGAAAAGCCGGAAGGATATGACTTTGTCCTTCCCTATCAAGAAGAAGATCAGATCTGCTATAAGCAGATTAACGTATTATGGGGAGACCAGAACCATAGCACGATCTGCCTGGTGCGGGCAGATGTGACGGATATGCTGGCATCCGAGCGGGAGGCCAAGCATGAGCTTGAGAATGCCCTAAACATGGCGCAGGAAGCCAGCAAGGCAAAGAGCGAGTTCCTGTCTGCCATGAGCCACGACATTCGTACGCCTATGAACGCGATTGTAGGCATGACCACGCTGGCCAATGCCAATATCCATGACATGGAGAGGGTAAAAGACTGTCTGAAGAAGATCGGGACATCTTCCAGGCATCTTTTAAGCCTTGTCAACGATATTCTGGATATGAGCAAGATTGAAAATTCCAAGATCACCATCAACCATATGGCAATCCATATGCCGGGGCTGATCGGACAGCTGGCGGCCATCATCGAGCCTCAGGCGAAAGATGCCGGAATTAAATTCGAGATTCAGTCACGCATCAGCCATAAGAATTTTTATGGGGATTCGCTGCGTATCAGCCAGATCCTGATTAATATCCTCAGCAACGCGGTAAAATTCACGCCAAGTGGGGGGACCGTCGGATTTGCCGTTGAAGAGTCGCCTGCAAAACAAGGAGCACAATGGACCTGCTATCGTTTTACAGTGACGGATACGGGCATTGGGATGACGCAAGAGTTCCAGCAGAGCCTGTTCGAGCCCTTTATGCGAAGCCATGCGGCAGAGAAGGTAGAAGGGACGGGGCTTGGCCTTAGTATTACCAAGGGGCTGGTAGATCTGATGGGAGGCCGGCTGACGGTTGAAAGCCAGGTGTCGAAAGGCTCTGTATTCCAGGTGGAACTGGAATGCGAGATCATGCCGGAGGAATGGCAGAATTCCCTGGAGTCAGAGACTCTGGGCCCAAAGAGGGAAAAGGAATTGGCGGGCAGGCGGTTCCTGGTGGTTGAGGATAATGATATCAATGCGGAGATCCTCTGCGAGCTGCTGGGAATGTTTGGCGCAGAGTCCGTGTTGAGGATGGACGGCAGGCAGGCGGTGCAGGCATTCGAGGAAGCGCCTCCGGGAGAATACGATGCCATATTGATGGATATACAGATGCCGGTGATGAACGGTTATGAGGCATCTGCGCGTATCCGGCAGACAGACAGGCCCGATGCGCGGACAATCCCGATCGTGGCTATGACTGCCAATGCTTTTGCCGAAGACGTACAGGCATCTTTGGAAGCAGGAATGACGGCGCATGTGGCCAAGCCTATAGATATAGACATATTACGGATGACATTGCACAAAGTATTGGATAGAGAGGAATAGGACAGATGGAACAGCAAGTTACGGCGAAGGCGACGCTTCAGGCGTTCTGCCAAGCCTGGTTTGAAGAGCGGAATCTTAATGGCGCTTTAGGGTATCTGACAGAGGATGTGGAATTCATAGGGACAGGAGATGAGGAGGAAGCCAGCGGAATTGAGGAAATGTCATTATATATCCGGCAGGATATCAATGAGATGCCGGAACCTTTTCTGTTCGAGATATTATACATGCGCGAACAGATACTGGCGGACAATGTCCATAATCTGTCTGCGAAATTCCGCTTAAGAAATACCATGTACCAGTGGCATCTGCGCGCGTTTTGCGTTTTGGGAAGAACTTGCGGGCAATGGAAGATCAGGAGCATTCATTTTGCAGAGCCCAGCAGGGCCCAGCGGAATGGAGAACATTATCCGGAGACGCTGGTTATCGAGCAGGCAGCAAAATTGAGGGACGAACTGCTGGAAGAATCTATGCCCGGAGGAATGATCGGCTGCTATCTGGAGCCGCGGCTGCCGCTTTACTTCATCAACAAGAGGATGCTGGACTATCTGGGATATGTCAGCGAAGAGGAGTTCCAGGCTCAAATCCAGGGTTCCCTCCTAAACTGCATTTATCCGGAAGACCGGCAGAATATGCAGGCGGATGTGTTCCGGCAGATAGAAGAAAAGGGAGAGTATGCGGCGGAATACCGGATGCGGAAGAAGGATGGCACTTATATCTGGGTACATGATGCAGGAAGGAGAATGCAGACCGAGGATGACAGAGAGGTCCTCATATCAGTATGCATAGATATTACCCGGCAGAGGCAGTCGCAGGAAGAAGTGCTGAACATCTATAATAATATCCCAGGCGCAGTTTTTAGGTGCAAGTTTGACAATGTGTTTTCCGTGATTGACGCAAATGATGGGCTGTTTGAGTTCATAGGCTATACAAGAGAAGAGTTTGCAGCTATGGGGAACCATATGGCGTCAGTGATCTATCCGGAGGATCTGGAGATTATGGCTGACAAACTCAAGGATCAGTTAAAGCATGGGAATACGATACACAATGAGAATCGGCTGGTTTGCAAGGACGGGAGGGTGCGATGGATCTCCATCAAGGCCCAGCTCTTTGACGAGCCTGACGGGGAGCAGTATTTCTACTGCGTTTTCGTGGATATTACGGAAGAGAAGCATCTGCATGAGAGAGTCAGGGAACTGTACGAAAAGGAATTGGCCTATTTTGCGGAAATGCTTTCTTCTGGGGAGAGCATCCAGGGAAGGATAAATATTACGCAGAACCGTCTGGAAAGTTATGTGTCTTCCTCGGAAACGGCGATTGTCAGGGTCGGAGAAAATTATGACCAGGTTGTAGAACAGCTGGCAATGTCTGCCATAGATGAGGAGTCCGCAAAAGAAATACGTGCCACCTTGAAGCGTGAGAAGGTATTACAGGACTATGCCTTGGGCAGATGCGATTATCACTTCGAATTCCTGCGCAGGCGTAATGACGGCATGGCATTCTGGGGAAGCACGAATATGAGGACTTCCCAGAATCCGGAAACCGGCGATGTAATCATTTTCTTCTATACCTCCGATCTTACAGAGCAGAAAATGCAGGAACTGCTGCTTAAAAAACTTGCGACACTAGATTATGACGTTATCTCAGACATCGATATCGTGCGGGATACGCATCGGCTGATTTCCTTCGACTGCAGTCGCGCGGATACGATTCCCATGCAAGGGCGGTTTCAGCAGTCGATCCGCAGGATCGCGGAAAAATTTATGGACGAGGAAGCCAGAAAGGAATATCTTGGGAAGCTGGACTTCCAATATATGAAGGAACAGCTGGAACATCAGGATTCCTATACGTTCCTGGTGGAATTTAAAGATCAGCTTGGCATGAAGCGGATGAAGCATTTCCAGGTATTTTATATCAGCCGGGCTACCGGAAGGGTCTGCATGGCCCGCAGGGATGTAAGCGATGTCATCCACAAAGAGCAGCGGCAGAAGGAGGAACTGGCTTCCGCACTGGTGGCGGCGGAACAGGCCAATGCCGCCAAGTCGGACTTCCTTTCACGGATGAGCCACGAAATCCGCACGCCGATGAATGCGATCATTGGCATGAGTACGATTGCAGCCCAGTCTATCGGAGATGATGAACAGGTGGCTGACTGCATATCCAAGATCGGGATATCCTCCAGGTTTCTGCTATCACTGATCAATGATATCCTGGATATGAGCCGGATTGAGAGCGGGAAGATGCTGCTGAAGAATGAGAAGATTCCAACGGAGGAGTTTCTGAATGGAATCAATTCCATCTGCTATGGGCAGGCAGCAGCCAAAGGCGTGGAGTATGAATGCATCGTAGATCCGGTGCTGGATGATTATTATATAGGGGACGCTATGAAACTGCAGCAAGTGCTGATCAATATCCTGAGTAACGCGATTAAATTCACCAATGAAGGCGGAAAGGTAACCTTCTCGGCATCCCAGAGAAAACGGAGCAAAAGCAGCGCGCATCTGCGATTTATCGTGAATGATACGGGAATCGGCATGAGCGAGGAATTTATTTCCCGTATATATGAGCCATTTTCCCAGGAATCCACAGGAGCCACGACGATGTATGGAGGCACTGGCCTGGGGCTGGCAATTTCGAAAAGCATCGTAGACATGATGGATGGGAGGATCGCCGTACGTTCCATCAAAGGCCTGGGCAGCGAGTTCACCATTGATGTGAAGCTGGGAATTACAGAGGAAGAGAAGCTGCGCCACAATCAGACAAAGACGAACCTCAATTTCTCGCATTTGAAGACTCTGGTAGTAGATGATGATGTGGCCGTGTGCGAAAGTGCCATGGCTACGCTAAAAGAGATGGGAATCAAGGCCGAGTGGGTGGACAGCGGCCGCAAGGCTATTGAGCGGGTAAAGGAACTTTGGCAAGGGAAGAAGTATTTTGACATGATTCTGATAGACTGGAAGATGCCGGAGATGGACGGAATCGAGACTGCCCGACGTATCCGTAAAATAGTGGGCCCGGATGTGACGATTATCATTATGACGGCCTATGACTGGATTGCGATTGAGCACGAAGCCAAGCTTGCGGGAGTAAATCTGCTGATGAGCAAGCCGATGTTCAAGTCCTCCCTGATCTCGGCGTTTACCAGGGTATTGAACGAGAAGGAAGAAGAGAAGCAGGTGGCGGCTGACGTTTATGACTTTACCGGCAAACGGGTGTTGCTTGCGGAAGACAACCAGATTAACACGGAGGTTGCGGTAATGCTATTGGAGAGTAAGGGCTTTACTGTAGAAACCTCAGAGAACGGATTGCGCGCGCTGGAGAAATTCAGCAAGTCCGAGGCAGGCTATTACGATGCCATCCTGATGGATATACGCATGCCATTGATGGATGGACTGGCAGCCACTACCAATATCAGGCATCTGAGCAATGAGGATGCCCGGAAAATCCCAATCATAGCGATGACGGCCAATGCGTTCGACGACGACATCGAGAAGAGCAAGGCAGCAGGGATGAATGCCCATTTGGCAAAGCCAATTGAGCCAGAACGGCTGTATCAGGTTATGTATGATTTTATATTTGGAGGTGGACTGGCAGAATGAGAACGTTCAAGGAGATATTTGAAGAATACGGGGCAGATTATCAGAAAACGATTGCCCGTTTCATGGGGAATGAGAAAATGTATATGAAGTTTCTTGGAATGCTGTTCCAGGATCCGAGTATGGAAAAACTGGGACAGGCGCTGAAGGACAAGGATTACGGGGAGGCATTTACGGCGGCCCATACGTTAAAAGGGGTTACCGCGAATATGGGGCTAACGCCTCTATTTGATCGTGTATGCGCGATTGTAGAGCCTTTGCGCCTGGGAGAGGCAAGAGAAGACTATCCGGATATGTACCGGGAGATAGAAGACGAATTCCAAAGGGTAGAGGGACTCAGGGACGAATTGTCAGAAGTGATTTGATTTAAAAAAGGTTCCAGTTATGGAAAATTTTGTTGAAACATAAATGAAGCATATCTCACAGGGGATCGTGTTCTGAAAAGCACGGAATTCTGTGAAATATGCTTCTTGTAGATAGTATCCTAAAAATCGGGTTTGTCTGACGCTCCCTTATGCTTATGCTGGTACATTTGCTGGTCAGCCATAGAGATCAGGCTTCGGATGGTGATTTCCGGCAGATCTTCCGGCTTTTGGGCAAAACTGCTTGAAATGGACAGAGGGATATTTCTGGACGCGTTGCATGCCTGGATAGACGTTTCAAGATTTACGCGATAGGTGTCAGGCGTCAGCGTACAATTTTTCAGAATGACGATAAACTCATCTCCGCCAACGCGGTAGCAATCGCCAATATCCCCGTAAGCATTCCAGATGCATTCAGCAGCGTCCCGGATCAGGGAGTCTCCCTCCCGGTGTCCCCAGGTATCGTTTACAATCTTTAACTTATCAATATCCAGCATGATAACGGCGGTGTTCTGATTCAGCAGTATGATATCGTCCAGGGTTTCCAGTTTTTCCTCATAGGCAGTCCGGTTTCCCAGGCCTGTAAGGATATCCTTATATGCCAGTTCCTGATATACTGCGGATTTGGCCGATTCTTCCGATATGCCGAGGAAGCGCCGAAACATAAGGAGCATTAGAATAATGATAAAGATAGTAAATCCCAGCGTAAAAAAGCGGGAGTTATCATTTCCCTTTGTTTTATAAAAAGATACAAGGGACAGGCAGGAAATTCCTACGAATAATCCCAAACCGATCAATGTCCACTTAGCATAAAGCGAGCGGCTATGATACAGTTCGACACACATGTATACAGCGCCGTAAGCGATATTCAGCAGCAGGATAGCATGGGTGAGAAGCAGCATCCGCATAAAATTGGCTGCGCCGAATATGTACAGCAGATTCTGTGCGATAAAATTCAGCACGCAGAGCCATTGCAACTTGCCAAAAGAGTTTTGGCTGCCACTAAATGTGCGGATAAAAGCAAGCAGCGGCAGCGGAAGCAGAAGGAAGGCTTCAAAAGAAACCACCATGACTAACAGGCTGTTGCCGAAGAAAAACTGTGGAAGGCCGGAATCAGTGAATACCCAAATTGCTGAATCAAGAATGAAAAGCGCCAGGTATAGCAGCATGTAAAAGTCGGGCCGGTTCTGGGATTTCTGACGGCAAAGGATGAGGAACCCTATAAGCATCGCAATGCCGAGGCCTCCGATCATGATGAAGAATAAAAATGGTCGGATGTTTTCTATAAAAAGAGTATTAACTGCTTCTTTGGGTGTCTGAAGCCAGACGGGAGACAGTTTGCTATATGGACTTAAAGAGTCGCTTTTTATTGATATCCGGACCTCCTTGCCACAGTACTCTGGCAAAATATCCACAAAGCATCGGATCTTAGAGGGCATGAAGCGAGGATTCTCCTTGTCCTTCTGGTATTGGTAAACTAGCTGGCTATCTATATAAACTTTAATATATTGGTAACTATTGTCAAAGGACATGACGTATCCGGTGTTATAGCCTTCAGGTATAATATTATAAAAGTCGGCTTTCGAGCCGGTAACATTATATGGAAGCGGGGAAGCCGGTACTTTATCCGTTCCTTCATAATAATACCAGCCGTCAAAAGAAGCATCCAGGGATTTGGCAGGAAAATGGATTCTATCCTTTATATCAGGAAAGCCGGTGATGATGATCGAAGATGCCAAAAGCAGGATGCTAAGGATTATTGCTGCCCACGATATATATTTGCCTTGCATTTTTTTACTGTGCTCAGCATTAGGTTTTCTCACAGATATACCTCCAGTCGGCAAGAGTTAAGTAAACATTATTGTAGCATAGAGGCTTATTGACTACAATGGAGAATGTTAAAATTTTTGCAGGAAGGAATATTACCTATGCGGCTGCCGCGCAGATAAAAAAAGAGATTCGTACTCCGGAATTAACTACTTTGGGGGAAAGCGCGAAAGGATGGATCCGGCAGATGAAATTTTAATGAAGATATAACCTTACAGAGGTTTTAGATGTATGAAACGGAGGACCCTTGAGTCAGATTTTATGACTTTGGGGTCCTCCGTTTCGTTTAGGTAAGATTTTTAATCACGATTGGAAGAAACCGTTCCTTCGTTATATTCTGCAATTTGATTGTTCCTTCAATCTGAAGCCAGTATGAAACACAGCCCTGGAACAAAGCCTGCATAAGCCATGCGGCTTCCTCAGCCGAATAACTAATTTTAAACTGTCCGGCATCTATTCTTTTCCTCAGAAATGGCGTAAGACAGCGCACCCCTGAATATTCATTATACTCATAATTACTCATCCATATATTGTTAAAGCGGTCATTGATATCTCTGCACAGGATATATCCGGCTTCATCAAGAATCGAAGATTTATAAATATAATATTCTGACAGAATCTCAACAGGGTCTGCACTTAAGTCACTGTCATCTAATATCTGATGTCCTTTTGTTCCCAGAGTCTTGGCATACTCCAGCAGAAAACTGTCCTTGTTTTTATAAAAGAAACAACTTACAGGGGTGAAAATAAGAACTTTAAAGTTTTGTTATAATATATAGTCGGTATGAAATTGAATTGGTATTTAGATGTGAGATCGACATTATCAAGATGAGTATGGAAAAATATGATAAAAGTTGAGTATGAACTATGAACAATATTTCAATTATCTTAGACAGGATGATTATATATTTAGGGGTAGTGTAGAAAAGAATGCTTTTTCTGCGAAAATAACTTAATTATTAATGAAAATACAGTTTAGGGTGTTAATGTCATCTTATAAAAGTAGTAGACACAAAAAGATAGTTTTTTATACATAGATATCGTAGTTTGGGTAAGAAATATTGCAATATTCTGTCGATAGATTACAATTTAATTATCAAATTAATTTGAGCGATAATTATAAAAAATCAGGAGAGGAGGGTTGCAACAAGAAGAATATAAACCCGAAGAATATAAACCCGAAGTATAGAATTGGTAAAAGAAACAAGATGTTCTGTTTAAGAATGAGAAAATGCAAGAACAAAAGTTATTGTAGGGTTATGGTAAATGAAAGAAGGTAATAACATGAAAAAAGTTTTACAATTTATCAGAACGAAAGTTTGGGTTAAGGTCCTGGTTTTATGTGCATCATTTGTTTTTCCTGTTCTATGTATTATGTATCTAGGTGGAAGTAAATTGGTTGTTTTCAATTTTATATGGGTTGCATTTTATAGTTCAGTGCTTACATGTGTGATATTTGAAACAAAGACAATAAAAATTTTTATATGCAGTTTGAATGCAGTTTTTGTAATTGGCATGATACTTCTTTTTTTAATGGGAGGAACTGAAATTATCCTTGGTGCAATTTGGAATGGAGTATTACCGTTTTTACCTAATCCGTGGTACTAAATACAAAAGAGAGGATTTTTTATAAAAAAATTAAGAATAAGAATTTGATGTCTGTATTGTTAGTTTTGTCATTAGTTTTTGTACTTAATATAACTGCGCTTGCGAGTGACACAGAACAAAATCTTGAAGAACAATCTTCGGTCACAATGCAATATGGGGATATCCTTTCTGTAGAAAACAAGGATATAATTCTTAAAGAATTGGGAAAGAGTGAAGCGGAATTGACAACACAAGAAATCGCATTGTTTGGTTCCGGCGCAGTGTGGAATGAGAGTTTTGGAGATAAACAATATTCTGCAAGAAAGACGTAATCTATGACGGCATCATTTTCTGCTAGTACTAGTTTGCCGTATACAACTGTTAAATATACTAATAGAAGTAGTTCTTCAGTTACAGTAATTGCATATAAAGGAACTATTGGAAGCACGCAAATTATAAATCCATTCCTAAGATTGCAAAACCGAATTTGAACACGTCTTTGGAATTTGCGCTTTCAAAAAATTTGATTACTTATAATCCGGCAGCAGAACTTCAGTTGTCCAAGAATGCGGAAACATCACCTTATCATGAGATAAGAATCGACTTAAGTAAGACATATACATTGGATCAGGTAAAAGTTCTATTAAAAGCAGCAAAAGGGACAAAAATATATATGTACATCTTGTTTATGGTATTGATGGGTTTAAGAAAGAGTGAAATAAGTGGTTTAAAATACTCAGATATTGACTATGAGAATCATACTATAAAAATAAGCCGACAATTGGGAAGAGATTTGAATGCGGATGAAGAAAAATGCTGCCTAATACAAAGACAAAGCAAGAAATTGATGTAAAAACACTGGCTATTAGAAGAACGGAATCTATTCCTGATTATGTGTTCCATGAGATATTAGAAGAACGCAAAAAATATGAAAAGAACAGGAGCAGATGGCAACATGGAGTGTGGGATTTCCAGGATAAGGATTACATTTGCTGTTCCAGTTATGGAAGACCAAGGAGTATTTCCTACATATATGAGCCTTATAAAGAGTTGATTGAGAGTATAAAGCTTCCTTATATCAGACCTCATGACTTGAGGCATCCTACACCACCCTGTTGATGAAAAACAATATCAATCAACGTGCAATAGCGGCTTCGTTGGGGCATGCCAGTTCAATAATCACAGTAGATGTATATACGGATAAGCAGGCAATCATAGAGGGTGCAGTTGAAGAAATGGAAGTATTTATTGATGAAGTACATCCATATACAGAAGAAGACATCAGACTTTTGAATGAAAAATATGGAAAAGATCTTAGGAAAATTTCAGCATAGTTTAAAAGTAAGACTATTGTGGATATCTCGCAATAGTCTTATTTTTTGTGAAAATATGATGTAGAGGCGTTTAAAAACAGGAAATTGATATAAGCAACAGCAGCATTTTGCAGTCTATTATTTGATTGGAAAATAAAAGCAATATAATTCTAATTTTCATATTGACTGTACGAAAAATAACCGTTATACTTGGATGGGAACATATGTTCTCAAAACGTGTGAAAATGAATTTTAGTGTGTTTTTATATATGTCAATGATGACAGGTGTTGTAAAGGAATTTGGCGTGTGTCCAAGTTTATATAAGCCATGAATGTTTTAATATAGGATAAATTATGGTATACTATATCATCAATTTGTATTAAAAATTGCGTTGTGTCACGAACAGGAGAAATCCATTTTGGGTTATTAATAGAAATAATAAGGAGGTTTTTGGCAGTGGGAAAGTTTGAATTAGTATCAGAATACACCCCGACAGGAGACCAGCCACAGGCGATTAAAAAGCTGGTACAGGGATTTAAAGAGGGGAATCAATGCCAGACTTTACTGGGGGTGACGGGGTCTGGCAAGACCTTCACGATGGCGAATGTGATACAGGAATTGCAGAAGCCTACCCTTATTATTGCACACAATAAAACCCTGGCCGCTCAGCTCTATGGAGAGTTCAAAGAATTCTTCCCCAATAACGCAGTTGAGTATTTTGTCTCCTACTACGACTACTATCAGCCGGAAGCCTACGTGCCTTCCTCCGATACCTATATAGCAAAAGATTCTTCCATCAATGACGAGATAGATAAGCTGCGCCACTCCGCCACGGCGGCGCTGTCTGAACGCAGGGACGTGATCATCGTGGCCAGCGTGTCCTGCATCTATGGCCTGGGCTCCCCTATCGATTACCAGAACATGGTCATCTCCCTTCGCCCCGGCATGGAGAAGGATCGGGACGAGGTTATCCGCAAGTTGATTGAGATTCAGTACGAGCGCAATGAGATGGACTTTAAGAGAGGAACCTTCCGTGTGCGGGGCGATGTACTGGAAATCATCCCTGCGCTTACGGAAGGGATGGCCTACCGGATCGAGTTCTTTGGGGACGAGGTGGACCGGATCACGGAGGTGGACGTGCTGACAGGGGAGATTAAGAACGAGCTGAACCATGTCGCCATCTTCCCGGCATCCCATTACGTGGTGTCAAAAGAGAGCATGGAGCGTGCAATCCGTGGTATTGAGGAGGAATTGGAGGATCAGATCCACTACTTTAAGAGCGAGGGGAAGCTTCTGGAGGCCCAAAGAATCTCCGAGCGTACCAATTTTGACATTGAGATGATGCGGGAGACTGGCTTCTGTTCAGGGATCGAGAACTATTCCCGGCATCTGACCGGCCTGGAGCCAGGACAGCCGCCGCATACTCTGATCGATTATTTCCCGGATGACTTTATTATGATGATTGACGAGTCCCATAAGACGGTGCCCCAGATAGGCGGCATGTACCATGGGGACCAGTCCAGAAAGTCCACGCTGGTGGAATATGGATTCCGTCTGCCATCTGCCAAGGATAACCGGCCGTTAAGTTTTGAGGAGTTCGAGAGCAAGATTGATCAGGTCATGTTCGTATCCGCGACTCCGGGTCCTTATGAAGAACAGCACGAACTGCTGCGGGCGGAACAAGTCATCCGTCCAACTGGCCTGCTTGATCCGGAGGTAGAGGTTCGTCCAGTGGAAGGCCAGATTGATGATCTTGTTGGAGAAGTGAATAAGGAAATCGCGAAGAAGAATAAGATACTGATTACCACTTTGACAAAGCGGATGGCGGAAGATCTGACAGATTATATGAGGGAACTGGGCATCCGCGTCAGATACCTTCATTCGGATATTGATACCCTAGAGCGTACCGAGATTGTACGGGATATGCGCCTGGACGTGTTCGATGTGCTGGTGGGAATCAATCTTTTAAGAGAGGGACTGGATATACCAGAGATCACTCTGGTGGCAATCCTGGATGCGGACAAGGAAGGATTCCTGCGTTCCGAGACGTCCCTGATACAGACCATCGGCCGGGCCGCGCGTAACGCAGAGGGCCATGTCATCATGTATGCAGATAAGATTACGGACTCCATGCGTCTTGCCCTTGATGAGACCGAACGACGCAGAAAGGTACAGATGGAATATAATGAAGCCCATGGGATCACGCCGCAGACCATCCAGAAGAGCGTCCGTGACTTGATCGCCGTATCTAAGAAGGTGGCGGCGGAAGAACTGCGCCTGGAGAAAGATCCGGAATCCATGAGCGAGAAGGAACTGGAGAAACTGACAAAAGAACTGACGAAACAGATGAAGAAGGCAGCCGCAGAATTGAACTTCGAGGCAGCCGCAGAATTGCGTGATAAATTAGTAGAACTGAAGAAACTATTGAAAGGATAAAGCAATGACCGAAAAGAATTCAAACAGACAGTTTATTAAGATCAGGGGAGCCAACGAGCACAACCTGAAGAATATTGATCTGGATATCCCCAGAAATGAATTGGTGGTATTGACGGGCCTAAGCGGTTCAGGCAAGTCCTCCCTGGCCTTCGATACGATCTATGCGGAGGGGCAGAGAAGGTACATGGAGTCCCTGTCCTCCTATGCCAGACAGTTCCTGGGACAGATGGAGAAGCCGGACGTGGAGAGCATTGAGGGACTTTCTCCGGCCATCTCGATTGACCAGAAGTCCACCAACCGGAATCCTCGTTCCACGGTAGGGACGGTGACGGAGATCTATGACTATTTCCGGCTGCTCTATGCAAGAATCGGAATTCCGCACTGTCCGCAGTGCGGGAAAGAGATTAAGAAACAGACGGTGGACCAGATGGTGGATCAGATCATGGAACTTCCCGAGAAGACCAAGATCCAGCTCCTTGCCCCGGTAGTGCGGGGAAGGAAGGGAACCCATGCAAAACTATTTGAACGGGCTAAGAAAAGCGGGTATGTCCGCGTGCGGGTGGATGGGAACTTGTACGAATTATCCGAAGAGATCGCGCTGGATAAGAATATCAAGCATAACATAGAGATCATCGTAGACCGTCTGGTAGTAAAGGAGGGCATTGAGCAGAGGCTGACGGATTCCATCGAGGATGTGCTGGCCTTGGCAGAAGGGCTATTGATCGTGGATGTCATTGGCGGGGAGCCGATTAACTTCAGCCAGAACTTTGCCTGCCCGGACTGCGGGATCAGCATTGATGAGATCGAGCCGAGAAGCTTCTCTTTTAACAATCCCTTTGGCGCCTGCCCGGAATGTTTCGGTCTGGGCTATAAGATGGAGTTTGACGAGGATCTGATCATTCCGGATAAGAATCTGAGCATCAGCGAGGGGGCTATAACCGTCATGGGATGGCAGTCCTGTACAGATAAGAAGAGTTTTACTTATGCTATCCTGGATGCGCTTAGCAAAGAGTATAAGTTTTCTCTGGACACGCCTTTTAAAAAGTATCCGAAGAAAATTCATGACATTATCATCAACGGAACCGGAGGCAAGGAGATCAAGGTGCATTACCGGGGCCAGCGGGGAGAAGGCGTCTATGACGTGGCCTTTGAAGGCTTGATCCGCAACGTGGAGCGCAGATACCGGGAGACGTCTTCCGAGACGTCAAAGGCAGAATACGAAGAGTTCATGCGTATCACGCCCTGCCATGAGTGCGGCGGCCAGAGGCTGAAGCCAGGAGCGCTGGCAGTTACGGTGGGCGGAAAGAACATTGCGGAGGTTACGGCGCTTTCGATCGAGCGTCTTCAGAAGTTCCTCAGCCGCCTGAAGCTGAATAAGCATCAGATGATGATTGGAGGGCAGATACTGAAGGAGATTAACGCGAGAATCCAATTCCTGATGGATGTGGGCCTGAACTACCTGACGCTGTCACGGGCAACGGGAAGCCTGTCGGGCGGAGAAGCGCAGAGGATCCGCCTGGCTACCCAGATAGGCTCCGGCCTGGTGGGAGTGGCATATATTCTGGATGAGCCAAGCATCGGCCTGCACCAGAGGGATAATGACAAGCTGCTGGGAACCTTAAAGCATCTGCGGGATCTGGGCAATACGGTGGTGGTCGTAGAACATGACGAGGACACCATGCGCGAAGCCGATTATATTGTGGATATCGGGCCAGGTGCCGGAGAACACGGGGGAGAAGTCGTCGCCCAGGGGAATGCAGAAGAGATTATGGCGAATAAGAATTCCATAACTGGCGCATACCTAAGTGGGAGAATTCAGATACCTGTGCCCAAGGAGCGGGCAAAACCTACCGGATGGCTGAAGGTGATCGGAGCCAGGCAGAACAATCTGAAGAATATAGATGTGCAGTTCCCGCTGGGAGTGATGACTTGCGTGACAGGCGTTTCCGGCTCCGGGAAAAGTTCACTGGTCAACGAAATCCTGTACAAGCGTCTGGCAAAAGAACTGAACAGGGCCAGGACCATTCCTGGCAAGCACAAGGATATCATAGGAATCGAGCAGCTGGATAAGGTCATCGACATCGACCAGTCTCCGATCGGACGTACGCCCCGCTCGAACCCGGCCACGTATACCGGGGTATTTGACCTGATCCGGGATCTGTTCGCCGCTACGGCCGATGCCAAGGCGAAAGGCTACAAGAAGGGGCGTTTCAGTTTCAATGTCAAGGGCGGCAGGTGCGAAGCCTGCAGCGGAGACGGCATCCTGAAAATCGAGATGCATTTTCTGCCGGATGTCTATGTCCCCTGCGAAGTCTGCAAAGGCAAGCGCTATAACAGGGAGACGCTGGAGGTCAAGTATAAAGGAAAAAGCATCTATGACGTGCTAAATATGACGGTGGAGGAAGCGCTCCATTTCTTTGAGAATGTACCCAGCATTCGCAGGAAGATGGAGACGCTCAACGACGTGGGGCTGTCATACATCCGCCTGGGGCAGCCGTCCACAACCCTGTCAGGAGGGGAGGCGCAGCGGATCAAGCTGGCAACAGAGCTGAGCAAGAGAAGCACGGGAAAGACCATATACATCCTGGATGAACCTACGACAGGACTGCATTTTGCAGATGTGCACAAACTGACGGAGATACTGCGCAGGCTGTCTTCCGACGGGAACACGGTCATCGTCATCGAGCACAATCTGGATGTGATTAAGACCGCGGACTATATCATCGACATCGGTCCGGAAGGCGGAGATAAGGGAGGCACCGTAATTGCCCAGGGAACACCAGAAGAAGTGGCTGCAAATCCTGTGTCCTACACAGGAAAATATATCGACGCCATGCTGCGCCGATAAGGGCGGTTCACAAAGAATTAAGGAAAAAGGGGGTTTCCATTTTTCGGAAATTTGATTATAATGAAACGTGCACATAAGATGCGTTTAATTGGATAAACAAATGATAATCAAATAGATAGCATAATGAAAGGGGAATAAGGATGTCAGTAGATATTGGAATTGATTTGGGTACCGCCAGCGTTCTGGTATATGTCAAGGGCAAGGGCGTGATCTTAAAAGAGCCGTCCGTGGTGGCATTTGACAGGGATACCAACGCAATTAAGGCAATCGGCGAGGAAGCGCGCCTGATGCTTGGAAGGACGCCGGGCAACATCGTGGCTATCCGCCCGCTGCGCCAGGGCGTGATCTCAGATTATACGGTTACGGAGAAGATGATAAAGTACTTTGTGCAGAAAGCCATGGGCAAGCGTACATTCAAGAAGCCGCGGATCAGCATCTGCGTGCCAAGCGGCGTGACGGAAGTGGAGAAAAAAGCGGTGGAAGAGGCGACCTATGCAGCCGGTGCCAGGGAAGTCAATCTGATCGAGGAGCCGGTGGCTGCCGCGATCGGTGCGGGAATCGACATCTCCAAGCCCTGTGGAAATATGATCGTTGACGTTGGCGGAGGAACTTCCGATATCGCCGTCATTTCCCTTGGAGGAACGGTGGTAAATACTTCCATCAAGCTGGCAGGAGATGATTTTGACGAGGCCATCGTGCGCTATATGCGTAAGAAGCATAATCTTCTGATTGGAGAGCGTACGGCTGAAGATATCAAGATTAAGATTGGGACGACCTATCCCCTGATCGAGGATGAAGCCATGGAAGTAAGAGGAAGGAACCTGGTGACAGGACTTCCAAAGACCGTTACGGTTACTTCATCCGAGACGGAAGAAGCGCTTAGGGAGACTACGGGACAGATCGTGGAAGCTGTGATCAGCGTGCTGGAGCGGACGCCGCCGGAACTGTCTGCCGATATCCTTGACCGTGGAATCATGCTGACCGGCGGGGGAGCGATGTTAAGAGGACTGGAAGAACTAATCGAAGAGAAGACCGGAATCAATACTATGACTGCCGAGGATCCGATGAAGGTGGTAGCCATCGGAACCGGCCAGTTTGTTGAATTCATGGGTGGGCGAAAAGATTTTTAATGGATAATATAAAAGGATATGTAGAACACATCGTATACCGCAATGAAGATAACGGGTATACGGTATTTAATCTGAATAATGACGACGGCGAGATGACCTGCGTTGGAAACTTCCACTATATTGAGGAAGGCGAACTCTTAAAATTGCAAGGAGAGTATACGACCCATAAACTGTACGGACTGCAGTTTAAGGCAGAGGCATCTGAAGTCTGCGAGCCGGAGGACTTGGTTTCCATTGAGCGGTACCTGGGATCCGGAGCGGTGAAAGGGGTAGGCGCGGCCCTGGCCGGAAGGATTGTAAAAAAGTTTAAGCAGGATACCTTCCGCATCATCGAGGAAGAGCCGGAACGCTTAGCTGAGATCAAAGGGATCAGCGAGCGCAAGGCCCGGGAGATTGCCACTCAAGTAGAAGAAAAGAAGGACATGCGCCAGGCAATGATCTATTTGCAGAAATACGGGATATCGACGACTCTGGCAGCAAGGATATACCAGCATTACGGGCGGAGCGTGTACCGTGTCATAGAAGAGAATCCTTACCAGATAGCCGACCATGTGCCTGGCGTAGGGTTTAAGACCGCTGATGAGATTGCATCCAAGGTCGGAATCCATACCGATTCCGACTATCGCATCCGCAGCGGTATTTTCTATACCCTTTTACAGAGCGTGAACGAAGGCCATGTGTATTTGAAAAAGGAAACGCTGACCTACCGCGCCGGCCAGCTGCTGGAAGTGGAAATACAGGATATCGAGAAGTATCTGATGGATCTGGCTATTGAGAAGAAGATTGTAATGAAGGAATCCCAAGAAGGCATGAGAGTCTACGCATCTCACTATTATTATATGGAGATGAATGTGGCAAAGATGCTTCATGATCTGAATGTTGCCTGCGAGGTGGCGGAGGCCAGCCTGATGAAACGGCTACAGGCTATTGAAGAGAACACCGGCCTGTATCTAGACGACATGCAGCGCACAGCGGTGATGGAGGCTGCCAGAAGAGGCATCCTGGTACTGACCGGAGGCCCGGGAACGGGAAAGACTACAACCATCAATGCCATGATACATTTTTTTGAGAGCGAGGGGCTGGATATCCGTCTTGCGGCCCCCACGGGACGGGCGGCCAAGCGGATGACCGAGGCCACCGGATATGAGGCCCAGACCATTCACCGCCTTCTGGAAGTCAGCGGAAATCCAGAAGATGAGACGGTCAATGGATTCGGGCGCAATGAAGAGAATCCGCTGGAAGCAGATGTAATTATTATTGACGAGATGTCCATGGTGGATCTTCCGCTCATGCATGCCCTGCTGGGCGCAATCGTCCCGGGGACACGGCTGATTCTGGTAGGCGACAGGAACCAGCTTCCGAGCGTGGGGCCGGGAAGCGTGCTGAAAGACATCATTGAGTCTCACTGCTTTCCGGTGGTGATGCTGACCAAGATCTTTCGCCAGGCAGGAGAAAGCGATATCGTGGTGAATGCCCATAAGATCAACCGTGGGGAAGAAGTCGTGCTGGATAATAAGAGCAGGGATTTCTTCTTCCTGAAGCGGCAGGACGCCAATGTCATCATCAGCGTGGTTATCACCCTAATCCAGAAGAAACTGCCCAAGTATGTCAATGCCCAGCCTTACGATATCCAGGTGCTGACCCCAATGCGCAAAGGCCTGCTGGGAGTGGAGCGGCTGAACCGTATCCTGCAGGAGTATCTCAATCCGCCGGAGGCGGGGAAGACAGAAAAAGAGTATGGAGACCGCCTGTTCAGAGAAGGGGATAAGGTCATGCAGATTAAGAACAATTACCAGTTGGAATGGGAAGTGGCCACCAAATATGGCATGACCATTGACAAAGGTATGGGAATCTTCAACGGGGATATGGGAATCATCCGGGAGATCAATACCTATGAAGAGACGGTGATTGTGGAGTATGATGAAAAAAGAATGGTAAAGTATCCCTATGCTTTACTGGATGAGTTGGAACTGGCCTATGCCATTACCATACATAAATCACAGGGGAGTGAATATCCTGCAGTGGTCATACCGCTTCTGCAGGGACCTAGGCAGCTGTACCACAGGAATCTTCTGTATACGGCTGTTACAAGAGCAAGGCAGTGCGTGACTCTGGTGGGAAGCGATTCGGTATTCCAGGAGATGATACGCAATACCAATGAGCAGGACCGCAATACCAGCCTTGCACAGCGAATCCAAGAATTACAATGACAATCTTACGAAAAGTCTATGAAACTGTCCTCCGCTGGCTCTGGCCTGAAATATGCCCATTCTGTGGCAAGGCAAGCAGCCGGGGAATCTGCGGTGTCTGCCGGAAGGAACTGGAAAAACTGAAGATCCATGAGCCAAGATGCAAAGGGTGCGGCAAGCCGATTGCCCATATGGAGCAGGAATATTGTCATGACTGCTCGCATACACATCATCATTATGACAGCGGTCTTGCGCTCTGGCTTCACAGAAAGCCGGTCAGCACGTCTATCTATCAGTTCAAGTATCACAATCAGAGAAGTTTTGGAGCCTGGTATGCCAAAGAAATGGCAGAGCAATTCGCTGTGTCCATCAGAAGATGGAATCCGGATCTGATCATTCCGATTCCGCTTCATCGGACGCGGAGAAGAAAAAGAGGCTACAATCAGGCGCAGATCGTCGCCTGCGAACTTGGCAGGAGGCTAGGGATACCGGTAGACGCATCCAGCCTTTACCGGAGGATCCCCACAAGCCCCCAGAAGACGCTGGGCCATGGGGAGAGAAAAGCAAACTTAAGGAAGGCCTTTGCGCTTGGGCGCGGGTTTGTTCCAGTGCCAACCGTACTGCTGGTGGACGATATCTACACTACTGGAAACACCATGGATGCGGCGGCAGATATTTTAAAGCGGGCAGGGGTTGAAAAAGTCTATTTTTTAACTATAAGTATTGGACAAGGGTACTGATATTTGTTATACTAAAAATGATGTTTAAATGACAGTGACAACATTTTGAGGTGGATTATGTTAGACGAAAAAAAAGTGAAGCTTATGACCCGTCTTGCTTTCTATGAACAGACGCAGGGAAAGGAAGATTTCAAGGTCAGCGCATATTACAGAAAAGATTATGCAAGCATGCATGGCATATGCTCTTTCCTCTGGGTGACGTTTGGCTATGCGTGTGTGGTAGGGCTGGCTATGCTGGCAGGCATGGAGCAGCTGCTTTCGAAGATGTCAAGCGGGCTTGTCGTAATGCTCGCGGTGATTATTCTGGCAGGTTATGTATTCCTGGTGGTCCTGTATACCGTGATATCCAGCCACATCTATAATCAAAAGCACAGGGATGCCAGACAAAGGGTGAAGAAGTATAACCATGATCTGACAAGACTGCTAAAGATGTATGAAAAGGAGAATAAATAGATGGATAGTATTTATGTGCTTCGTGGACGCCTGCAGGAGATATATGGAAGGAATTCCAAGATATTCGATAAGGTGCTCCAGTTTATCCTGGCTGTAGTAACATTTTCAGTAATTAACCATAATGTAGGTTTTATGAAGGCCGCAGCATCGCCGGTCGCATCCCTTGCCCTGGCAGTTATCTGTACCTTCCTGCCGCTGATGGTTACCGTCGTAATGGCAACGGTTCTGATACTGGCCCATATGTTTGCGGTATCCTTGGGAACCTTGGCGGTTACGGCAATCGTATTTTTGATCATGTATATCTTCTATTTAAGACTGACGCCGAAGATGGCTCTGATCGTGCTGCTGACGCCGCTGGCTTTCGTGCTGAAGATTCCATACGTCATTCCCATCGCGTGCGGTCTGGTGGCAGCGCCGGTAAGCCTGGTTGCCATTGCATGCGGAACGATCGTATTCTACATGATGGAGTATGTGAAGAAGTCGGCTGCCGCCATTGAGGGGGCAGGCGCAAAAGGAATGCTCACCCAGGTCGCCAATTATGCCAAGCAGGTTTTCCAGAATAAAGAGATGTGGGTCATTATCGTGGCATTCATCATCTGCTTCTTTGTCGTATATACTTTACGCAGGCAGTCAATGGATCATGCCTGGAAGATCGCCATCATCACAGGCGCGATTGCCAGCATCATCGTGATCGCGGCCGGCGACATTGCGCTTGGCGTACATACTTCCTACGGAGCCTTGATTGGAGGAAGTATTGCGGCCGTCGCAATCGGACTTGTGCTGGAGTTGTTCTTCTTTACGGTGGATTATGCAAGAAGCGAGAATCTCCAGTTTGAAGATGATGAATATTATTATTATGTAAAAGCAATCCCTAAGGTCTCCATCTCTACACCGGAGAAGACGGTGAAGAGGATCAATGAAAGGCAGGAGACGGAGATCATCAATACCGAAGAGGTGCGCAGAAAATCAGGGAAAGGGCAGGGCAGGAATGTAGCAGCGCCGTCCCAGAAGAAAGCGCCAAGGAAGCCTTCTGCAAAGAAGGGGCCGTCAGCAAAGAAGCATGATATGAGGGAAGTAGATAAGATGCTTCTGACCCAGAGTCTTCGAAAAGACTTGGATTTAAAAGATTAAGAGAAAGCCATTCCCTCAAGGGGAAAGGAATCATAGAAAGAAGGAGGTGAAAGAATGGAACAGCAGATCACCAGATTTGCAGAAAAATATGTCACAGGGTTTTATTTCCCGGAGATCCAGCTGACCGATGTGATCGAAGTATTGATCCTTACATTCCTGATATATCAGATCATGGTCTGGATTAAGAACACGAAGGCGTGGATGCTTCTAAAGGGAATCATCGTGCTTGCTGCATTCATTCTTTTAGCCGCCATATTCAAGATGCATACCATATTGTATCTTGCCAAGAATGCCGTAACGGTCATGGCGACGGCAGCAATCGTGGTATTCCAGCCAGAACTAAGGAGGGCCCTGGAGAAACTGGGAGAAAAGAAGTTTCTCAGTTCCGTGGTGCCTTTTGAGACGAACAGGGAGAAGGTACGTTTCAGCGAGGAGACAAGAGAGAGTATCGTAGAAGCGGCCTTTGTAATGGGAAAGGCTAAGACCGGAGCGCTGATCGTCGTTGAACAGGCAATCCGTCTGACCGAGTATGAAAGTACGGGAATCCAGATGGACTGTCTTGTGTCAAGCCAGGTTCTGATCAATATATTTGAGCACAATACGCCGCTGCATGATGGGGCGATCATTATCCGGGGAGACCGGATCGTATCGGCTACCTGCTATCTGCCGCTGTCGGATAACATGGGCATCAGCAAAGACCTGGGCACCAGGCATAGGGCTGCAGTAGGAATGAGCGAGGTAAGCGACGCGCTGGTAATCGTGGCGTCTGAGGAGACGGGCGCAGTATCCGTGGCACAGGGGGGCCAGCTGTTCCGCAATATCAGCCAGAAAGAATTGAGGGAAAAATTAGCGAGCATTCAGGATAAAAAGGCAGAAGTCAATAAAATAGCGGCATTATGGAAAGGAAGGCATAAGCATGAAAAAAAGACTAATGGATAATCTTGGTCTTAAGATATTAGCCTTTCTGATTGCCGCTTTTATGTGGCTTATTGTGGTTAATATCGACAATCCGGTGACGGATAAGACCTTTTCCGGCATCCCTGTCACGGTAATGAATGAAGAGATTGTAACGGACAACAACAGAACCTACCAGATTATAGACAATACCCAGGAAGTAAGCGTTACCGTAACTGCGAAACGTTCCGTCCTTAATAATATCAAGGCGGACGACATTATGGCAGTTGCAGATATGAAGGAACTGACTTTGGGAACCCAGGTTCCCATCGAGGTGACGATACCGGGCTACAAATATGAAAAGGCCTATTCGACGCCGCGGAATCTGCAAGTACAGATCGATGACGAGGCAAAGAATAATTTCCCGATCACTCCAACTACCACCGGCACGGTACGGGAAGGATATATGGTAGGAGAGATGACGGCGAATCCGGAGAAGGTTACCTTAAGAGGACCTAAGAAGGTGATCAACAGCATCAATAAGGTGGTGGCCGAGGTAGATGTCTCAGGATTATCCGAGAATTCGACCCTTGAGGCAAAACTTGTACTGTATGACGCGAATAATAATGTGATTGACCAGACGCTGCTGGCGAATAATCTGGGCAAGGATGGCGTCAGCGTAGAAGTGACTCTTTATCAGATCAAGAGTTTACCCGTCAAACTGGATACTTCCCAGGTAACTGCGGCGGAAGGCTATAAAGTAAGCGGAATTACCGTTGAGCCACAGGAAGTCCGGGTATCCGGGGAGAAAAAGGATCTGGCGGGACTGACCGAGATTGATGTCCCCGCGGAGGCGCTTAAGGTATCCGAATTGACCCAGAGGACGGAAAAGACGGTAGATATCTCACCCTATCTGCCGGAAGGAGTCACCCTGGCAGATGAGAATGCCAGCAATGTGGTGGTATCCATTTCAATCGAGCAGCCGGGAGCGAAGATATTTGAAGTCTCGACCAGTTCCATCATGGTCAATAACCTTACCGATGGGCTGCAGGTAAGTTATGACAGCACAGTAGATCTGGAGATACAGATCAAAGGCCCCAGCGCGGTTCTGGATGTGTTCTCCATCGCAAAGAAGGTGAGCATAGACTTGAAGGATTACACGGCACCCGGAACTTATCGGGTACCGGTAACCGTGGAACTTCCGGATGGGTGTTCCCTGGTAAATGAAGTCAGCGTAGAGGTGGTTTTGGAAGAAGCGGATTCTAATGCTCCTGCTGGCGAATAGTATAGCAAGAAGGATAAACGGAGGAGATTATGGTTAGGCAGAAAGTTACAATTATTAACCCCACCGGACTACATCTGCGGCCGGCTGGAATATTTTGCAATACAGCCAGCAGTTTTAAATGCAAGGTGACGTTCGAGTATGACAATACGACTGCAAACGCGAAGAGCGTTTTAAGCGTGCTTGGCGCCTGTATCAAAAAGGGCGACGAGATTGAACTGGTATGTGAAGGGGAAGATGAAGAAGCGGCGTTAAAGGCAATGGTGGAAGCCATTGAGAGCGGCCTGGGCGAATAGGGAAGACTGTCGGAAGGCGGCCTGTGCATATGCATAGGCCGCCTATTATAATATTTTCATACTACAAAATGCGAAAAAATTCTACATAATGTGAAAAGATGAGAAGGTCGCGCCCTATTTTTTCAGACAAAATCATCTACGCTTGCCTATAATTACAGAAGTTATCGGAAAAAGACCAATGAATAAAAAGCACTGGGATAATACCATAGTGAAAATACAGTTATAGCTTGATACCCTGGCATTATATGTCCCGAAAAGGGGCGCCAATTAATCTTTGGATGGGCGCAGGGTATCGGGTCTTTTCCGCCGGATAATTATTAAGATTTTATGGATGTAATAGACATTTTCTCCAGTATCGTATAAACTAGATAGCATATTAAGAATGTTATATAATCAGGGGGAAAATATGATTCGAAATATATTAGAGTATCTGGAACGATCCGAAAACAAGTTTCCGGACAAGACAGCCTTCGCGGATGAAGGGGCATCCTGCACTTATGCGGAACTTAAGATGAGAGCCAGGGCCGTGGGAACCTGTCTTGCACAGAAAGTAAGCCCCAGGATGCCGGTTCCCGTATTGATGGAGAAGAGCGTGAATGCGATCTATTCCTTTATGGGCGCGGTATATGGGGGCTGTTTTTATGTGCTCCTGGATCCGAAACTGCCGTCCCAACGACTGAGGCAGATCCTGGACACGCTAAAGGCCAGGGTATTGGTGGCGGATTTAAAGTATAAAAAGCAGTTGGATGGCCTGGGCTTTGAAGGAGTGGTCATAGATATAGAAGAGGCAGTAAAGACGCAAGAAGACCCCGTACTTCTGGAGCAAATCAGAAGCCAGAGGCTTGACATTGATCCGCTTTATGCCAACTTCACCTCCGGTTCTACAGGCATTCCCAAAGGCGTGGTGGTAAGCCATCGGTCGGTCATTGACTTTATGGAAGATTTTACGGAGATTTTTGGAATTACCGACAAAGATGTGATCGGAAATCAGGCGCCATTTGATTTTGACGTATCGGTAAAGGATATCTATTCCACCCTTAAGACAGGCGCTGCCATGCAGATTATCCCTAAGAAACTCTTTTCGTTTCCCACGAAACTGCTGGACTATCTGGTGGAACGGGAAGTGACTACCTTGATCTGGGCCGTTTCCGCGCTGTGTATCATTACGACGCTGAAAGGCTTCGAGTACAAGGTGCCCTCCAAGGTAGACAAGGTAATCTTCTCCGGCGAGGTAATGCCCGTAAAGCATCTGAACGAGTGGAAGCGATACCTGCCGGATGCCAGGTATGCCAACGTTTACGGTCCTACGGAGATTACCTGCAATTGCACATACTATAAGATAGACCGGGAGTTTCAGCCAGGCGAGAACCTGCCGATCGGCCAGCCGTTTCCCAATGAAAAGGTGTTTCTTCTGGATGAGGAGGACCGCCTGGTTACAGAGCCTTCTAAGAAAGGAGAAATCTGCGTATCCGGCACGGCGCTCTCGCTGGGGTACTATAATGATCCCAGGCAGACGAAGGCTGCGTTTATGCAGAATCCTCTGAATGGGCAGTATCTGGAGCCGATCTACCGGACGGGAGATCTGGGCTACTATGGAGAAGACGGGTATCTGTATTTTGCATCCAGGAAAGATTACCAGATTAAGCACATGGGCCACAGGATCGAACTGGGAGAGATCGAGACTGCCTTGGAGCGGGTGGAAGGAATGAGGCGCGGGTGCTGCATCTATGATGAAGAGAAGAACAAAATCGTGGCATTCTATGAAGGAGAACTGGAAAAGCGCCAGATTGTCAAAAGCCTGGGGACGGCCTTGCCAGCGTTCATGGTGCCAAATGTATTCATAAAGATGGACCGGCTTCCGATTACAAATAATGGAAAGATTGACCGCAAAGGGCTGAAAACGCAGTATAAGGAGGGATTGCATGGATAGAGATCTATTAAGGCAGATTGTTGGAAAATATGAGACGCCGTCCTATGTATTCCATATTGATGAGTTGAAAAAAAGAATCGCCATGATTCGGGAAATTCTTGGAGGAAAGGCAAGCCTCTGCTATGCTATGAAAGCAAATCCTTTCCTGGTAAAGCCCTTAAAGGACGTGGTTGACAAATATGAAGTCTGCTCTCCAGGGGAGTTTGGCATCTGCGAGACATGCCAGATCCCCATGGAACAGATCGTGCTCTCCGGCGTGTATAAGGAGGAGAAGGACGTTGCCCATGCTATGCGCAACTATGGGGATAAGGGAACCTATACCATAGAGTCCGCCAGTCATCTGGAACTTCTGGAACAATGCGCCTGCAAGGAAGGCATCCGTATCCGGGCACTGATCCGCGTGACCAGCGGCAACCAGTTCGGGATGGATGAGACAGAGATCTGCCGGATCATAGAGCGGCGAAACGAGTATTCCCATGTAAATATTACAGGCTTGCAGCATTATTCCGGAACTCAGAAAAAGAAACTGGCAAAACTTAAGAAGGAACTGGCGCATCTGGATGAATTGATAGTCATGCTGAAAGAAGCCTATGGGTACGAGGCAGAAGAATTGGAGTATGGTCCTGGATTCTATGTGCCATATTTTTCTACAGACGAAGAAGTTGATGATGAAGCCATGCTGAAAGAATTTGCAGGATTTCTTTCAGAACTTCGATTCCAGGGTAAGATTACTTTGGAAATGGGCCGGTATCTGGCCGCTTATTGTGGGTGCTATCTGACCGCCATCGTGGATCAGAAGGTAAATATGGGACAGAAGTACTGTATCGTGGATGGAGGCATCCATCACCTCACCTATTTTGGTCAGGCAATGGCAATGAAGCACCCTCATTATCGTCAGTATCACGAGGAAGAGGGCAGATATGAAGAAGTATCTGTGGATAAAGGCAGTAAGCAGGAGGATATTAGTCAAAAGGATGTAACGGAGTGGAACGTATGCGGCTCGCTGTGTACCGTCAATGACGTGATTGTGAAGAATCTGCCCTTGCAGGAGGCGAAGATTGGAGATATACTGGTATTTGAGCGTACGGGGGCCTATTCTGTGACGGAAGGCATGTATCTGTTTCTGAGCAGGGACCTTCCGCAGATCCTGTTCTATTCAAAAAGCGAAGGCATCAAAGTGGCAAGAAGACGCCGAAGTACGGACGAGATCAATTGTATAGAGGCAGAACAATAGACATGAAAAGTAAAAAAAGATTTAAAATTATAAGAATCATCCTGTTCCTGGCTATCTGCGCGGTACTGTCCGGATGCCTGAACTGGATTACCATGCCGCCTAACGTGGTATGGATGAATCTGCACAAAGTGAAAGAGGAAGGGCCTTTTGACTATCTATTCATCGGTACCTCCCATGGACAGTATGGAATCAGCCCCGGGAAAGTCGACGAGGTGACAGGAAAGAAGAGTTTCAACCTGTGCATGGCAGACGAGTATCCGGTAGATACTTATTATTTGATGAAGGAAGCCTGCAGAAAGCAGAAGCCAGAGAAAATCATCTATGAACTGGATCCATCTTACTGGATTCTGGACCAGAGACTTGGCTCTACGTCCATTTTCTTTTATAAGGAGTTCCCATGGTCGCTAAATAAGGCAGAATACTTTGCAAATAAGATCATGGAACTAGAATTCAGAGGAACGCTGTTTCCCTGGAGTTACTATAAGAATAATCTCCTTCTAGCCAAGGAAACGGCCAAGAAGAAGCTTAGCCCCGCATATCAGTCGCATGACCCGAAGATCCTGGACGTGCCTGGCGGCCATTATGCGGACCGAGGATTCCTCTATCAGGATAAAGTCGAAGGGGCGGATAAGGGAACTTTCAATAATGTTCCCTGGGATGAAGGACAGATACGTCCGGCGGCGCTTGCGTATTTCAGAAAAATGGTCAGATTCTGCAAGGAAGAGGGAATCGAGCTGGAAGTGATTACTCTGCCGGTCCCTGCGGACACGATAGCGAATATGCCGGATAGCTTCCGGCAGTCGGATGCATATTTTAAAGCCCTGACCAAGAAATATCAAGTCCCGTACAAGAACTTTAATTTTGATGATGGACTCAACATCGATCGGAGCATGGAAGGCTACTGGGACTATGACGGCCATATGTACGGCGAAGAGGCAGAAAGATTCAGCGCAGAGCTGGGGAAATATCTGTCGGAGAATGAGACAAAAAAAGAAAATTAAAAGGAAACGATAAAATAGGAGAGAAAGAATATGGAAAAATTATTGGAAATCTTAAATGACATCCAGCCGGATGCGGACTATGAGACCTGTACCACATTGATTGATGACGAAGTGCTGGACTCATTTGCGATCCTTTCTATTGTAGGAGAATTGGAAGAAGCATTTGACATCGAGATCACGCCTGTGGATATCGTGCCTGAGAATTTCAATTCGGCACAGGCGCTGTGGGCTATGGTACAGCGTCTTCAGGAAGCCTAAATAGCGGAGGAGAAACATGTCCCTTATATCAATGGAATTCCTGATATTTGTGGGAATCGCGGTAATCGGCTACTATCTGATTCCGAAAAGATTCCAGTGGATATGGCTGCTGATCTTCAGTTATATCTACTATGCATCATCGGGAATCAAGATTCTGTTCTTCCTGCTCTATACCACCATCACCACTTATGGGACAGGAAGACTCTTAGATCGGGTGAACCACAAAGAACTGCCCAGGAATGAGGCGAAGTCGAGAAAGCGGAGAATCCTGATTGGGTGCCTGCTGCTTAATTTCGGCATGCTGGCGGTCTTAAAATATACCAACTTTGCGATCGAGAATGTAAACGCTATATTCCATGCAGGAATCTCGTTCCAGAAACTGATCCTGCCGCTTGGAATCTCGTTCTATACATTCCAGTCCATGGGATATATCATCGACGTATACTGGGGAAAATATGAGGCTGAGAAGAATCCGTTCCGATTTGCTTTGTTCGTATCTTTCTTCCCCCAGCTGCTGCAGGGGCCGATCGGCAGATTCGACAGGCTGGCCAGGCAGCTGTATGAACAGCATTCCTTTGATCTGCTGAAGGCCCAGTACGCGCTTCAGCTGATGCTATGGGGATTCTTTAAGAAACTGGTGCTGGCAGACCGGGCAGCGGTGGTGGTAAATCAGGTGTTCCAGAATTATACCCAGTATTCCGGCGTGACGAATATCGTTGCCGTCCTAATGTATTCCATCCAGCTGTATATGGACTTTTCCGGCGGCATGGATGTAGTCATGGGTGTTGCCGCGCTCTTTGGCGTAGAACTGGATCAGAACTTTAAGCGGCCTTACTTTGCAACGTCCATCACAGACTTCTGGCATCGCTGGCACATTACGCTGGGGACCTGGATGAAGGACTATATCTTTTATCCAGTATCTCTGTCTAAATGGATGGGCAAGTTCGGCAAATGGTCCAAAAAGGCCTTTGGAAAGAAGACCGGGCGGGTGGTTCCCATCTGTGTCGCTAATATCATCGTCTTCCTGGTCGTTGGCATCTGGCACGGCGCCGCATGGAAATACATTGCCTACGGCCTGTATAACGGCCTGATTATCGCGATCAGCAGCCTGCTGGCCCCGCTTTACCGAAAAGGATTTGAGAAATTCCATATCAATCCCAAGTCCGGAGCCTGGCATGTCGTGCAGATCCTTCGAACCTTCCTGCTGGTGAATATCAGCTGGTACTTTGACATGGCTGTCAGCCTGTCGGCCGCATTTGCCATGATGAAAAGCACGGTGACAGGGCTCAGCCTTGCCACGCTTACGGATGGCTCTCTGATGATGCTGGGACTGGACAAACTGGATTATATGATCCTGGCGATGGGCTGCCTGGTGGTATTCCTGATCAGTTTTTTAAAGGAGAGGGGAATTCAGATCCGGGAAAGTCTGGGAAGGAAGCCTTTGGTGATTCGTTGGGCCGTGTATGGAATGCTGGTGTTCGGGATTCCCATGTTCGGGTATGTGATGACCACCACGGGCGGATTCATCTATGCGCAGTTTTAGATTTCGAATATTTGCAAGGAGCAGGTGCTTAAAACCTGCTCTTTTTGATGCTCCAAAATGTTGTAAACTTTGCTGATATGTTGAAATGTTCTGCTGGACATATTCACCAGGCTTGTCAGGCATACCAGGAAAAAGGATTGCCTATATTAGAGAAATATGCTACAGTAATCTCACAAATCTAGTTTCTAAGTTATCTATATAATCCTATCTGACGTTCGTCAGGATTATCCGATTTGTAATTCAGACAGAAATGTGGTGATGCCTATGAATGAATCTGTCCATTGACCTTGCAAGAGAAGAAAAAATTAAATATAATGGAGGCAGCAATGAACGGAATCTATTGGCTGGAAAATGAGTTTCTGCCGATTCAGATCATATTAAACCACGAACTTTCCAGCGATGAGAACCGATGGCTTAACAGCCTCAGGACGGATATAAAGGCAGATAAGGAGACAGACCGGCTGATTAGGGATTATAAAGAGCATAAGGATTCAAAATTATATCAGGCGGTAATGGACCTGGTGGTACGAGCAAACCAGAAGGCGATGAAGGAGGCGAGAGATATGTGCGATGCGTTAAAGGAACTGTTTGCAGACGAATTGGAGGAAGAGGCTAAGAAAAGAGAGAAGCGTTTGACCTCATTAATTTATAGGCTGCTTAACGACAACCGGGTGGAGGATATAAGAAGGGTGAGCGAGGATGAGGCGTTCCGTGCTTTGATGTACCGGGAATATGGGCTATAAAGTTAGAACAATGGACAGATCATAATATTCAAACGGCTTTTCCACAAGTTGAAGTGTGGAAAAGCCGTTTTCTATTCTTCATACAGCCATCGGCTTACCGCTTTCTTGAATTGCCGGTCGTTGTCCCTGTCCCAAGAATCTTCTGCCCTATAGGCAGGGATGTACTCCGGATAAGCAGTTAGCTGGCAGCCGCATTCCTGCCGATTGTACAGTGCCTTGCCGCAAGAAGGGCATCTACGGATATTCCAGACGAACCGTCCTGCGGATGAATGGTAAAAGTGCTGGTACATCTGCTGGTCCAGCGTGGTCATGGAATAGCGGGCAACCCTTGCGTGCCATTTCTGATAGTCGGCAAATGCATTGGAAGCGGCCTCGTAGGAAAGTTCAAAAATATGTGCCACATCGGAAGCAGAATGGCAATGGGCGTAGTGAATTGCAATGCGTGGAGCCAGAAGATTGCTGGCAAAGGCATTGGCTTCCCGCTCATTCCGGGCAGAATTCCCTACATGTGCAAAGACATGGTGGCCCAGTTCATGCATCAAGGAAAAACGGCTTCTTCCGGCAGGCTTGTCCTGATTGTAGGCAATGATGCCGGTGCATCCATCTTGAAATGCATCGTCGGAATAGCCCATGCACATCTCGTACAATTCATTATTTTTCATTTTTAATTCCTTATAGGTGTAGACCTTATATCCATAGTGCCGAAGCAGACTGCAGCAGTCCACCGGAAAAGAGCGCACTTCGCACTCCTGAAACACTTCTAAAGTTGCGGCGATAATCTTTGTATCAGCCAATAAAACCAGTCCTTTATGAATCAATTTCGGACAGCAGCTTGATCAGGCGCATCTTCTGTTCTGTGGAAAATTCCTTTCCATTCCTTGCGATCAGATGTTCCACATCTTCATAAGTAGGCTCGTATTCTTTGACAGGGGTACCCTTTGCCATTGCCTCCAAGTCTTTCATCTCGATTCCCAGATTCCGGCATATTAGGTTGACATTGTTGACGCTGGCGCGTCCTACTCCGTTCTTAATAATCCCATATAAGGTTGTATAGGGCATGCCGCACTTGGCGGCGAAAGATTTTAGATTATAGCCCTGTTCCTTGATCAACTGTTCCAGGATTCTTGCTTTATCCATAATTCCACCTCATTTTATACTCTTTCCAAGGTATATAGATTCATTATATACTCTTGAACATATTTTGTAAATGATAAAATTCGGAAAACCGAATAAATTCGGAAATCAGAATTTAACGTATTGACATAATACGAAATAAAGAATATAATCAGGTTAACAAATTCGGAACTACGAATTTGAATAATCTTGGAAAGGAGTAAAAAATGCTGGTTTATCAAAATCTGCTTGAGGCAATGAAAACAGAAAAAGTTACATTTCTGCAGATGGGAAAACTTCTGGACTGTCAATATCAGACGGTCAGCAGCATCGTGAACGGCTCTACCAAAAAGGGATTCTATTATGAGGATGCATATAAGATCCACAAGACCCTGTTTGAAAAGTACAACTTCCGATGGCTGTTTACAAGATATGACCCATCACCTGATCAGAACTAATGTTCGATAAAAACAATATAGCATTATGTAACTGGAGAGTCAATTAGCAATATTGCCAAAAGTAAAAAGCATGATACGGAGGTGGTGAGTTGGCGCAGGAAAAGACGATTTTGGAAAGCATACGGGAATATCTGACGACCTGTCCGGTGTTTAGCGGAAGCGTTATCCATAAGGATTATCTTCCCGATGGAGAAGGCTATTCCGTTAACACGGCAAAAGGAGAGCCAGTTTATAAGAAGTATGCGGATGGAAAGGTACTGAAACAGTACTGGTTTACCGTAACTATGAAAGCGCTGGATACAGAAGACGCAAGCCGTACGGTTGACGGCATCGGGAACTGCCAGTATTTGGAGGAATGGCTCGAGAAGCAGAGCCAGGATGGAAGCCTTCCGGAAATGGAAGGAGTCACGCCGGTCAGAATCGACACGGTAAAAAGCGGATACCTGGATTCCAGGGAAGCCGGATACGTGAAGTATCTGATGGAATGCAGGATGGTCTATCTTGACAACAGATAGGCGTATGTAAAAATGGCGGACAGCAAAAAAGACAGCAAAAATTTTTTAAAAGTAGAAGGAGAGAGAATTATGACAAACAATCAGAAATTAGTAGGAAGACACAAGAGACTGGCCTTTATGAAGGTAGGAACAGAAGGAACTTATGACAGGATTCACCTCATTGATCGAGGGCAAGGAGGCAAAGGAATACGCACGCCAGTATATCGATGAGGCAACGGAGAGGACTGACGTAGTCGGCTATGCTACCGGAATCGAGTATGCATTTGACCGCTATACCAACAATGCAGTACATGAAAAGATCGCCAATATTACAGACGACGAGCTTCTGGGCGTAGACGCGCAGGTAGAGATCGTAAGCGTGGATGTATTCGAGGAGAAGGCAGGAGGCAAATATCCGGCCAGAAAGCGTACATACAGCGTAGTTCCTGATACGACAGGAGACGGCACGGATGCCCTGATCTACAGCGGAAACTTTAAGGCTGTATCTGAAATCGTAAAAGGATACTGCACAACGACAGATAAATGGCAGACTTGCACATTCGTAGAAGGCGAGATCCCGGCAGAAGCCTAAGAGAAAGAGAGGAATCAGTTAGATGAGTTTGTGGAAATTCGGAACATTTGAACAAGAGATTGACTTTACAGATGCGGACTTCATGGACGCTCTGGAGGAAGCCCAGGAGCAGTTGGTCATCCAGAGTAAGGAAACCCCAAAGGTGGGAAAGAAAAGCGACATTATCCGCGCACAGGTAGACTGTTTTGCCCAGTTCTTCGACCATATATTTGGCCCGGGAACCAGTGAAAAGATGTATGAAGGAAGAGTCAGCCTGGAACTGGCGATCCAGTCAGCAGAATCATTTTCCCGGTTTGGAGAACAGGAAGGCAGACGGATGGATCAAAACTATAGCAAATATTATGTAACTGCGAACCGTAATACGCAGCAGAGGCAAGGCGGCCAGAAAGGGCAGCATCATAACAGGTGATTCCTATGAACCCTTTATATGAAAAGTTTCCTGACTATGTGGAAGTCAGAGGCAAGCGGTGCCGCATTGTGACAGATTTCCGGGAATGGATCAAACTGGTAGAACTTCTGGATGACGAGGGAGTTCCCGGCAGAAAGAAGACAGAACTCTTATTGCAGTGGTATATCGACTGTCCGGAAGATACGGAAGAAGCAATATATAAACTGGGAGAGTTCCTGGCAGGCAATGTGCTTTACCCTGAGCCAAAGAAGACTGATTCCTCAAAAAGCGAAAGCGAGCCGGTGTTTTCATACACCGAAGATGCCGGCTGCATCTTCGCTGCTTTCCTGGAGTACTATGGCATTGACCTTGAACGGGTGAGGTACATGCACTGGTGGAAATTCCTGATTCTATTCGAAGGCCTGCCGGAGCAGGCGGAGATCAAGCAAAGAATGATGTACCGCAAAGCAGATCTGAATTCGATTAAAGACAAGGAAGAAAGAAAGCGGGTAAAAGAGATCAAGAAACGGGTCGCGCTCCACAGAAAGAAGGGCAGCGTATCCGATTATGAGATAGGAGAATTATTCTCATGACAAAGCAGATTGAAAAGGTGCTGAAGATTCCGGTTGTGCGGAAATGGTACCGCTGTCCCAATCAAGAATGCGGGCAGAAACTATTGATATATGACAACACCGCACAGTGCAGCGGAGTGTATATCCGATGCAAGAAGTGCGGAAGAGAGGTAGAAATCAGAATAAAAAATTAGAAGAAGACATATGTGAGCCAGTGAGCCGTGTTAATCAAGAAAGGATGATAACATGGCAGAAGAAAAGACAAACAAAGCGTTAGATGACATTACCGGCATAGTGGATAATATGGGAAAGATTGTAACAAACGCAAATACCATATTTGCCCAATTGGCAGAGTCATTGTCAAAAACCGGAGTATCATTTGATACGCTCAGTTCAGACATGGCAGGCGTAATGCCGAACATTCTAGAGGTAATTACAGCATATGATAGCGTTAAAGGCGCGGTAGGGCTGGTGACAGGCGGCATCGGAAAGGCAGTGGAAACAGTTGGAAAATTAGGGCAGGGAATGTCAAAAGTGCCGGAAATTTTTTCGGGTATTGGAAGCAAGATAGGTCCTTTAAAAGATAGTTTTTCAAATTTTGCTTCGGCACTGATTATTCCGATCGAGGATATGATTCCTAAATTGGCAAATTTGGCTAAAAAAATCGTCTCTACAGCCCTATCTATGGGAGAAAAGATTATATCTTTTGTAGGAGGCACCGTGACAAAGATCGTGACAAAGGTTGGAGAACTTGGGAAAAAATTGATTGAAAAGATACCAACCGAAAAAATCATGGAAAAATTAAAAGAAATGTCCGGGAAAATCGGCGAAATATGGTCTAAGACGGGAGCAAAATTAGTAGGACCTATTTCCGACAGCGTTTCCAAAATCATGACAAAGTTCAGTGATATGGGAAAAAATTTATTATCTAAACTTCCTACAGAAGAAGTAGTCAATAAAATGAAGGAAATATCCGGAAAAATGAAGGACGTATGGTCTGAAACTGGTGGGAAGCTGAAAGACGTACTTTCCGAGCCTTTAAAAAAAGCAGGGGAAAAGGTAGGAGAAGTAGGAGCAAAAATTGGAGAAAAGGCAGGAGAAGTAGGGACAAAAATCGGAGAAAAGTTCCAGACTGCTTCAGGGAAATTAGGAGAATTCGGATCCTATATGGGTACATGGGGGTCAATGGTTGGAGAATCCTTTGATGACGTACTTAAAAAGGCAGCTAGTTTCGGACTAGGATTCCTCAAATTCATGGGTATAGGCGCAGGTATCGGACTGGTTGTCGCTGGTTTAGGCCTGTTGCACCAGGCATATGGGGATGAGATTGATGGATTGCTGGAGATGATGATGACAAAAGGTCCTGAGATTATTACCAATCTGTGCAATGGAATTGTGGAAGCATTGCCCGCATTGATGGAAGAAGGAGCACTACTTCTTAATAGTCTGATGTTGGCGATAACAGCCAATCTTCCAGCACTTTTGGCAGGAGGATTCAGTATACTATCCGGGCTGATTGAAGGAATCGCGGCACAACTCCCTATGCTGGTACCGACAGCGATTACATTGATACTAACATTGATCCAAGGACTGCTTGATAATATTCCACAGTTAATCAGTTCAGGCCTTACGTTAATTATGGGACTGGCAGAGGGACTGATTAACGCAATACCAATTTTAATTGCGATGGCTCCGGGCATAATTCAGAGCCTGCTGACGGGATTATTGACGATGATACCTCAGATAATCCTGACAGGCATAGAACTGATCGGCCAGCTGGCGCTTGGCCTGGTAGAGGCAATACCGCGGATTATTGACGCGATACCGCAGATTATTGATTCAATAAAATCTTCCTTCAGCAGCGTTGACTGGGGAGCGGTAGGACACGACATCATCGAAGGTATAAAAAATGGCGTAGGGAAGGCTGCAGACATGCTGCTGGATATGGTTAAGGGCGTGGGAAAGAAAGCTTTAAACGCTATAAAAGACTTATTTAAAATTAATTCCCCATCCCACGTTTTCCGTGATGAAGTAGGTAAGATGATGGCATTAGGCATGGGAATCGGATTTGAAAATAATGTACCTTTGGGACAGATGAAGAAAGGACTGGGGCAGGCTCTAAAGACGTTGGAAGGCCAGGCAAGCGTGGCTATGTCCACCTTTGGAGGCGGAATCTCTTATCAGAATTCCATCCTGTCCGGCGGCAGCGCAATGCAGGGATTCGACTTTGATGAGTTCGAACGCCGGCAGAGAAAGATCAACAATGAAAGAACAGACAGGCCTGTATTCCTGAATGGACGTCAGGTAAACAGAGCATTAAAGAAAGGAGTGCCAGTGATAGTATGATGAATGTGTATTATAAGAATCATTTTGGCGAGGTGGTGGATCTAAAGAGCGGACCCTATCATTTGCTGGCGGGAGATCTGCTGGATTATAAGTGGAACGCCCTGTCATCTGCAAACCAGATTACTGGGTTTGAAAAGGAGATCCATGAGAAAAGTGTTACCTTTGAGGTATTTGCGTCAAAAGCGGAATATCACAGAGCACTGGACTTGGTGACAGAGATATTTGAGAAAGACATACTGGCCGGCGTGCCAGGCAGGCTGTACTTCAACCAGCAGTATCTAAAATGTTACATTACTGAGTCCAAAAAGACGGAATGGGAGTCGGATGTGCTTGCGGTGACAGAACTTGCGGTGACCACGGACTATCCTTATTGGATAGAGGAAAAAGAGATGCATTATGAGCCGACAGATACCATGTCAAGGGATAACAAGAGATACCCACTGCGTTATCCATATCGCTACTCTAACGGTCTGTCAGATATGACAATACTAAATGAACATTATACGGAAACGGATTTCCGCATGGTGATATTCGGACCTGCCATAAGCCCGGCGGTTTTCATAGGAGACCAGCTATATCAGGTGAATATGAAGATCGAGGCAGGAGAGTACGTGACAATAGATAGTTCCCAGGGAACAATCATACTTACGAAGACAGACGGCAGCAGGGAAAATGCATTTAACAGCAGAGAGAAAGAACAGAATATCTTTGCCAGAATTCCACAGGGCATGAGCCGGGTAAAATGGAACGGGGATTTTGGATTTGACATTATCCTGTTCCAGGAAAGGAGCCAGCCAAGATGTGCATAAAAGATATGATTATTGCCAACAGCAGAGGGCAGGAAAAAGGATTTCTGACAGAATCTGCACAGTTGGACATTGATCTGGGAGATACCAATGATTTTGAACTCCAGATGGCACTTTCCGAATATATGAATCTGGGATATCAGTTGGGGGATCGGATCTACCTGCCAGGCACCGAATACGGAGGCCTGATCGAAGATAAAGAGACCTCGACTTATGAAGACTCCGTATTCTTAAGAGGCTACACCTGGAGAGGCCTGCTGCAGCAGAAAATCATTTGCCCGGAAAATGGGAAGGAAAAACTAACCATATCAGGAGAAGCCAATGAAATTCTGGCAGTCCTGACAGAAGGATGGTTTGACGGCCTGATGCGGGTAGATGACGCTGACAGCGGCATCCAGATACAATCCTATGAGATGGATGGCTACGTGGATGGTCTGGAAGGATTGACCGGGATGCTGAAGTCCGCGGGAGCAAAACTGGAACTTGTCTATGAACAGCAGAAGTTTTCCGGATGCGTAGTGATCCGGGCGGTGCCCATCGTGGATTATTCAGAAAATATAGAATATAGCAATGACAATAAAGTGCATTTTACCACACGGGATTATCAGATGGGAACCAATCATCTGGTCTGCTATGGTAAGGATAAGGAAGAAAAATTAATCACAGTCCATCTGTATGCGGATGAAGAAGGAAATGTCAGCGAAAAGCAGTCCTTCTTCGGAGCAGACGAAAGGGCGGCAGTGTATGAGGTAACAAGCCAATCCGACCGGGCAAAGATGATTGAAGACGGTACGGAAAAACTGAAAGATGCAGGAAACTATAAGGAACTAAGTATGACAATCCAGGATATCGAAGTGGCAGTCGGAGATATCGTGGGCGGCCGCGAGAGAATCACAGGATTGTACATGAAACAGCCTGTAACAGGCAAAATATTGAAACTCGATGTTAACAATAAAACTATAGAATATAAGGTTGGTGAATAATATGGGATTAAAAGGAATTACAATTGAAACGCCGCCTCAGGCGGAAGCACACATTAACGCAGCAGACGACAGAGCCATATGGGAAGCAGTTATCGGTATGGATGGAGTCGTAAATGTAGGACAGAAGTTAAAAGCAACTTTGATCTCCAATAACCTGCTTCGGGTATATGACGGAACACTGGTAGTAGGAGGAGCAGTCGGACGCATTCCGTTTGGGGAATATGAGGACATTACGATTAATAATGGCACGCAGAATCAGTTGCGGAATGATCTGGTAGTTGCGCAGATAGAAGCAAATGGAGCCATTGAGAACATGAAACTCCATTATATCCAGGGAGTACCGGGAGAAGTGGCAAAAGACCCGGATTATACCGTAGGAAATGTGTATGAAGGAGAGACGCTCAGGCAGTATCCGCTGTATCGGGTGAAATTGAATGGACTGAATGTGGAAGCGGTGGAACCGCTGTTTGAAGTGCTGCCGAATCTGGGGAAGGTGAAGGATGAAGTTGGTGAATTAAATAGAAAATTGGATCAAGAATCATCGACAAAGGTCATGGGATTTTCATTTTTGCGCCGTGGAAACGAAGTATTAATGACACATAACAGTATTCTTGAAGTCGTTGAGGCTGGCCATGTCTACACTAATCAGGGGTCCATCCCAATGGGATACCGTCCAGTTCTTGATCTTTCCGCTATCCCGGGACTAATTACAGACGGAAATAACAAGATTAGAGGTACTTGGTGGCTCGTCGCAAATTCCACAGGCAGCATTAATGTGATAAGTTCCATCACACATAGTGATCCTCTCAGCTACGTTACTTCTGCCAGTTGGCCTACATCAGATGTAATCAACCTATAGTTTATTTGATTCCTATCAACATCCAACTGCTAAACGTCCAGCCATTTACAGTCCAGTTACCCATAACAAACGATGTAGTAGATGCAAACCGTACGCTTCCACCAATACTATAACCTGTATTTGTTCCTACTCTCCCAAATTCAAGGTTTTTACCGATAAAAGAATCATTAAACAGCATGATATGTGGGTTGAGTTCAGTCAAAAAGTATGTACCGGAATAAAAAAATGCTAGATACATTGTTTTAAACTGTGTGATATCTTTGATTGGAAATGTACCGCTTGTTACAGCGTGTGCCAATATCTCAATGCTTTTAAAACTACTTTCTAATTTTCTATTTAGTTCAGGAACAGCCCGCATTATTTGCTACAATGGAAAGCAAAAAGGAGTTGGAATGATGGAGCAG